>Ga0207905_1000105_pt1 | contig 39887 bp, 40 predicted proteins | sample LinPmetageLP49_FD_184060 | JGI IMG/M metagenome (GOLD analysis project Ga0207905, IMG submission 184060) | Marine viral communities from the Subarctic Pacific Ocean - LP-49 (SPAdes) | ecosystem: Environmental > Aquatic > Marine > Oceanic | place: Pacific Ocean | collected 2011-08-27 | reverse complement strand
GCAGCCCCATAGCCCACCGGCTTGCGTACTTTCTTGCGACCGCCTTTGTACGACGGCAGGACTTCCTTGCGAAAGTTTTCGCGATCTGAGAAACACAAGATGAAGTTTGCGGTGTCGAGGGTTTCGCAAATGTCTTGCAGCGTCCTTTGAAAGATCGACTTGGCTTCCTTCAGGTCAGTCTGTAGCGACCAAAGATCGTCGCCCCAGTCTACCTCCTCTTCGGCGGCAGCGCAGGCCCTGTACAGGTAAAGATCCGCATCAATCAGAAGTATCTTCTGGCTTAGTAGCTTGTCTGAGTATTTCATCGAGTTGCCTCTTCATTTTTATGCCTGCTTCTGTGATTGCCCAGTGGTTAGCCCACTGTTCGTTGTCTTGGTGATCGTCCGCAGCCGTGGTTATCCAAGCCTCGGACGCGGCCATGCCGACGTAGAAAGCGCCTTCACGGGCGAACCTAGATTTTACTGAGAAACTTCGCCGGTGAGCGCGGTCTAGGACGATGTAAATAGACATCGTGTGTGCCATCTGTTCGTCGATCTCAGTGGGTGTCAGACCAAGTGCTGCCAACGCTGTACTCGGATGTGATGGGGATGTTTGTTTTGAAAGCGCGGCCTGCTTCTTGCGCCACTCTTCGAGTGATATCACCGACATGATCAGCGACCTCCTGTGTTTTACATGCGATTTGAACCTCGTCGTGTATCCAGCCGACCATGTAAGCTTGGTCGCTGATGTCTCGAAGCTCTTGGTCGATCAGAGCGACCCATTTCTTGCAAAGGATGGCCCCTGCTGACTGGAGTAGCTGGGATAGGCACTTGTGCTCTGATCCGCCCCGTATAATGAGACGCCTGCCATCGAGGCCTTTCAGATAGCCACGTCTCTTGAACGCCCTGCTGATGCCCTTCTGGAGCGTAGCAAACGCTGGCACCTCTCGTGCATAGTTGGCCTTTAGCTTCTTGCCGAGCTTTGCATTGCCGCCAGCCACTGAGCCCACCAGAGCATCTCCTGCTCCATACATCATGGCGTAGACCACGGTCTTGGCAGTTGGGCGGTCTACCCCGAAAGCCTTGGAATTATAAGTGTGGATATCGCCGTCGAGGATCTGGGCTGTGAAGTCCTCGTCGTTGAGGTAATGGGCAAGGCAACGCAATTCTAAGCCTGCAAGGTCACTTCCTAACAACAACCAACCATCGGGAACTGTGAACAACTCTCGGCACTCTTGGCCGTACTGGAGACGGGCGGCAGGCACCTGTGCAAGGTTTGGCGACCGGTGGCTTGCGCGGCCAGAGATTGTGCCTCCCGAGACTATCGAATGCCTGATGCGACCATCGCTATCGACGCGCTGCATCCAAGCTTGCTTGCCCTCCGCCAGTTGTCCTATGCGCTTTTGCAGCATGAACATCTCAGCCAGCTTTTGCGCTTCTGGGTATTCAGTCAGAGCACTCAATATCTTGTCGTCGATGACAGCGTGGCCGTCACCGCTGAACTTTGTGGGCTTCCAGTCGTATTTGTCTCGGAGGCACTTCTCTATGTGACGTCGGGAGCTTGGGTTGAACTCGACCATCTTTGTTTTCTCAAACGGCTCGTCTTTTATGTAGCCGAGCGTCTTGTTATTTCGGGTTGGTATGAAGGTCTCAGCGACCTGCCAAGGTGGAAACAACGTATCGAGAGACTTCGTCAGTTCCTGCCTCTTACCTGCCAGCTTGGCATATAAGGTCGCCGCCTTGCCCAGATCAAAGGTCCAGCCGTTGTTACCAATGCGGAAGCATATCTCAGCAAGCTGGTGCTCTAAGTCCACCGCCACCTCTGAGGCATGGGCACTCATCAGCCTGTGATACAGCTCTACGGTCACGTTGACGTCTTGGACACAATACGACAGCATTTCTTCGCTGAACTTCTCCCAGCCGCCGTCGTAGTCACCTTTGAAATTGCCGATCCGCAGGCCCCAAGCTTTGAGGCTGTGTGAGCCCCAGAGACGCTTGGGAAAATCTTCGACGCTGCGTTGTGCCACAGCATCCTCACCCATAAGGTCGGCGTGGATGAGGCGCGATAGGACGAGCGTGTCTGTGACTTTGCCTTTCGGCGCCCACGTCGGATGCACGATCTTAATGGCAGGGATGTCGTAGCCAATGATGTTGTGGCCGACGATCTCTTCGGCGTCTTGCAGGTAGCTCAAGCCTTTAAGTAGACGCATTGGATCGCGGCTATCGAAGCTCTCGACAACGCCGGTATCGAGGTCGCTCAGGACTAGGCAGTGGATGCGGTTGATGGTGTCGAGGAGGCCGTTGGACTCTAAGTCGAAGGCAAACCTCTTGGATCGCGAAGCATAAGTGCTCATCGTAACTAATCTCCCAAGATTAAAACTGTGATTTATTTTAGGTAGGGGGGTTGCAATGTCGGCCCAGAGGGCCTATGTATAGTGTATAGGGCAATCAAGTCCATCTAAGGAGCAAGCTGATGGGTGATAAATTCACACTGGAGAAGGCTTTGATTGAACTGGAGACAGCACAATGACCAAACTAACTGTTTATTCAAACAACCTCGTAACGCTTGGCAACACTTATGTCGGCAGAATTGACAAAGATAGTTATGCGACAAGCACCAAGCCAACCACTTTCTACACTGGCGAAATTGGAAACTACAATGTACCGCACGTAATCACCGCACCGCTGTATATTGGTGGCCCAGCCGACTGGGACATAAACCCTGATTTCACCGCCGAGGTTGCCGCTATTGTTGAGACAGCACAATGACACCACAGCAATTCAAGGAGGCTCGGCGGTCGCTGGGCCTCACGGTTCGTCAGTTAGCGCATGTCCTAAACACGTCAGAACGCACCGTCCGCAAGTGGGAGTTCGATGGGGAAGGCGAGGGTGGTAGACCACCGAACCCTGTGGCCTGTCGGGTGTTGTCGTGGCTCACAGATCACGGCTTCAGACCGCCTGAGTGGCCTCGCTCCTGACTAAAACAAACTCAGTTGGACGGGGTCTCTGTACACTTCGTCCAGCTTTGGGTGCTCCCGATCTGTAAACTCCAAGTCACAGAAGTTACCGCAATCGGGCATAATCATCTTGGTGTCTCGGCCAGCTGTCGGGTCTAGCTCATCAAGGAAATGCCCTTTGATACAACTTCGCCCGACGTTCCTCTCGGCCTGTGCCATACGCACAAAGGTGTGAGGGAAGTCAGCGCGAACCTTGTTCCAGTAGCCCATGCCCCCCTTGACGCAACCGATACAGTTGTTGTTTGAGTAACCTAGCTCATACATTGCTGGTCGTTTGATGCCTGCAGCCTCAAGCATAAATAGGGCATTTGGCTTGGTGATCTTTTGCTCAATCAAAGGAAACAGAGGCTTTGCGTCTGGGTACTGCTCTTTGAAACGAATGGCCCTGTTGATCTCCTTCTTCGTGTACTCAAAACCAAACACCTGACCGTCGTAGTCAACCTGTGTTTCGATGTCTTGGCGGAGTTTCTTCTTTAGCTCAAACGTACACAATGCACCGCTGGGGCCATTGACGTAGCGACGTTGCTCGATTACGTCGAATTGGTCTTTGTATTTGCTGCTTTGAACAATGTGAATCTTAGCTCCATACCAGTTCTCGCACTCAGCCATAAACCGAGCATTATCTTCGTGGGCGCTGTCGATTTTAAAGTAATAGATGACTACATTGTCAGCTCCGTATTTGTCTAAGGCAAGCTTAGTTGCAACGGCTGAGGTCACCCCCGCCGACCACCAACTGATGATCTTTTCCATTGATTTGTTCCTTGCTGCAACTAAGTGTTTAAAAAGGCACGTCGCTATCAAACTCAGCATCGACTTCACTTAATCTGCCGGTATCTTTGTCATAACGCAGGGTACCGGCGTTTCCCGTTTGGCCGGTGTGTCTGTTCTTGAGCACCACCAAGTTCCTCAAGCCAGACGTTGGGTCATCGGCGTCCACCTCAAGTCCTATGCAGGCATCAGCAAGCTGTGCAATCGCGTGACTGCCACGTAGCTGGCTTAGTTGGACCTTAGCCCCACCCTCGTGGCCTGCTTCGGACTGTGGCCTTCTCAAGTGGCTCACAACGAACAGGGCAATGTCTAGCTCCTGCACTAGGACCCTCAGATCGTTCATCACCTGATCGACCAAGCGGCGCTCGTCAGTGACCCCGCCCGTAGCTGCCGATATTAGGATGCTGATGTGGTCGAGGAAAATCACCTTGCAGCCCAGCCCCTTGTTCATATATCTGATGCGGTTGCTGATCACCTGGAGGTCTGAGCCACCGAAGTGGTCGAAGAAGTAAAGCTGTCTCTCGCTCACCAAGTCATCGAAGCTGGCCTCGATTTCTTCGCGGGCCGCGCAGTCAGGGTCCACGGTGATGTTCTTGTTCATGTGTAGTCCGACTAAGCCCTGCAGCGACCTCTTGGTCGTTTCCTCGAGCATCATCATGCCAACAGGGCCAGCTTTGCCTGACATGTGGATCGCGTAGGCGAACTCACGCACCAGCGTTGACTTACCTACACCGCTCCCCGCAGCTATCGTAATCAAAGACGACGTGCGGATGCCCATGAGCACTTCGTTGAGCTTAGTGTATGGGTACTCGATCTCGGCCTTGGCATCTGCCTGACCGACGATATCTCGCAGATCCGAGGCACTAACGATGCCATCAGGGCGGAAGTCATTTGCCTGATGTATTGCGTTAATGATCTCAGCGCTTTTGCCGCCAAGCATACACTCGTTTGGATCTTTGAAACCCTCGGGCATCGTGGCAATCTTGACCTTGCCAATAGGCAGAGCCTCTGCACAGTCGAGGGCCGCTGATTGCCCCGCCTCGTCAGCGTCAAACATCAGCACAATCTCATCGAAATTGCTTAGGTAGTCGAGCGCCTTCATAAGTGATTTCTTTGCGGACTGTGAACCGCTGGGTATTGATACCGTGGCCCACTTGTGACCTTGGATTTGCGACACGGTCATGGCGTCGATCTCGCCTTCGCAGACCACGATCTTCTTGCCCTTCGACCAAAGGTGACTGCCAAACAAGGTCATTGCTTTGCCGTCGCCTACAACGCTAAACTGCTTGTCTTTGGTTCGCAGCTTCTGAGCGACTGGGCGACCTGCGCTGTCTCGGTAAGTTGCGATTTGCACCGTCTTGCCTTGGTTGTTCAGGCCGACCTGATAGCCAAACTTGCGACACGTTTCCTCGGTTAATCCTCTGGCCCTGAGAGGCTTGTACTCGCCTTGGATCAGGGGTAGTAAAGCTTTGGTCTGAGATGCCACCACAGACCCACTGTCAGCGTCTCCTTGTACGTGCTCTGCACAGCCAAAGCAGTATGTGTGACCATCGGTGTAGATACCAGCGTTGTCTCGAGAGCCACACGCCTCGCAGGGCACGTGGGCGACAAACTCGCTGGTACTCTCTAACTGCTCAATAGTCATATCTTGGTCTCCCAACCACACAAAGTAAAAGGGGCCACCAGTTTCCCAGCAGCCCCTTGCTCTCGCTTATTCTGGCATTTGGCACTCGGCCAGCCAGTCGTCAGGTATCCACCTGTGTGCATACTTCCACCCGTGCTTTTCGCAGTACGCGGCGTATGTTGTGGGGGAACCTTTGTAGAGCTTTGCCTTTTGATTTGAGAAGACAAAGCGTATATCGAGATCAGGCCATTGATCCTTGATCAGAAGATGTTTCTGTGTCCGATCTTGGACAGTCCAAATGCCCTTGGTCTCGATGTAAATAAAGCCGCCGTCTTTCTTTGGCAGCTTGAAGTCTGGGGTATACTTGGCACTTCGTTGTGGGACGATGTAAGAGACCTTGTCAGTCTCGAACAAAACCGGCAGTCCAGCTTTGGTAATCTGGTCGGCGACTTTTGCCTCTAGACCACTGCGATAACCATGCTTTATACCGACGCTCTCTCTGCTAGGCTTTCTTCGCTTGCCTGAGCCCCGCTTAGAAGTCCGAAAGGTCATCGTCTGGGACGTCATCACCGTCTAGGTCGTCGTTGGTTGGCGTCGGCTTACTACGATTAGGCGACGAAGGCTTCGAAGCGACAAAGCCACCCTCGACCGCGTCAAGTCCATCATCCTCATCATCATATTGACCATCACTTAGCTCGATGATTTGAACTTTGTTTAGGTTCAAGTTGATGCCTCGATTGATCTTCGACATCTCCCACTCACCAATAGTCCCGACACACTTGAGCCTTGAGCCACTATAGATTTGAGGAGCATCAGCAAAGTGTATAGGAGTGGTTCTTGCATCGACGAACTTGGGCTCATACTTAGTCTTCATAGTGAAGATTACGTCGCCAGTCTCTTCGTCCAACTTAAAAGGCATCTTAAGTTTGTCGGAGTTCTTTGGACCGAAGGCTTCTTCGCCAGCTTTGACGCACATAGCCATAAGTGGCTTCGCATCTTCGTGGCTCATGATTAGCCCAGTTTTAAACTTATCGTCTAGGTCGTCAGCTTGCGTCAAACGAGGGTAACGAGCGCGACCCTCATTTGTACGAAAGTTTATCTTAGTAGCCATGATCTTGTGTTCCTTTCGCAGACTCAGTTGTCTGTAGCTGTACCCACAATTCATGGTTGTGCTCTGATCAACTAAAGCAGTAGCGACTTTCTAGGACTCCCTGTATGTCTAAGTCCCCTTTGGCGGGCAGTGCTGCTAAGGCTGCGTCGGGGTTGGCAAGTTGTTCGCGGACCTCGGCCTCAAGCTTGGCAAAGACGCAGTCACCTGAGTAGATATCGACGAACACCTGTCGCACAACGTGATACATCGTGTCTGTGTCTGCCGCCTGTGTGGCAAAGCTATCGTGTATCATAAAGAAGTCCTCGATGCCTTCGTCGAGCATAGCGCAGATCGTAAGCGCCATGTGCCCCGCATCCCAGCTATGTATGATGTTAGGCGAGGCGCTGTTGGATGCCTTCCTGCTGTCGATCTGGTTGACGACGTCCTGCACCATAGTGATCTGCGACCGCTTGTTGATCTTGGCTTCCCTGTCCCACAAGAAAACCCTGACCCTCATACGCTTTGTCTTTTGATAACGCTGGAACACGGGGAACCCAGATGGCGACGTACTCCGCATAACCTTGTTCTCTTTGCTCAAAGCCTCCGACAGTGCGCGGATGTAGTCCATAGCCCCTGACACTGAGGACAGCGTCTCTCTGATTGTCTCATAGTTGATCGTCGCTAAGTACCTCGCAGCATCCCGTTGCACATGGTCGTCCCCGAACGGGTGCTTAGATAACTCACCGTAGGCAACGCTGCGCTCCAAGGGGACCATGAAATCTTCCATGAGCTGGTCGTACATACCATTGGCATTCGAGCTATAGCCAAAGGTCATTGTGTTCCGCTTGCAGACCTTGCGAGTGATGCCAAAGTCCAGCCACATTGATGCGAGGTCGCCCAGCGTCGGGGTATAGCCGCGCTCGACCACGTTGCCGTCCTTGTCGGTCTTGAGCGCATAAGGCAGCGTCTTGTCGCTTTGTAGATCGCAGCGCACCCGAACCTCGACAGCCTTGGCTACGACCCCATAGACGTCTTGGCATTGATCATCTGGGACCAAGTTGACGAGAAAGGCATCGTCCTCATTGAGCGTGGCGGCACTATAGTGCTGCGTTCCTGAGTTGGTACCATCGAGCGAGGGAGGTAGGTAGCACACGTATTCTGGCCCATGCTCACAGTAGTCTCGGTAGGCCACGACTGCGGCCAAGAACTGGAAGGGCTTATCTGCGCGGCTCCAGTCACCAAAGCTTTCTTTGAAATCCTCGGCGCAAGCAATCAATTGATCGTGGTTGTCATCGACCCAAGCCTCTCGGTCCTCGAAGCTCTGCTTGCTGATCTTGTCGAAGTCTCCGACGTTAGCTAGGTGAACCTTGATCCACTTCGGATCTTTGATTGCCTTGCCTCGAGCAAACTGGAACATTGCTTTAATATGGTCCGCTCGGTGGTAGTTGAACGTGGACAGCATATACATGCGCCCTCTAAAGTCAGTGTTCCACGGGGTGAAGAACTCATCGTAACCTTGCATCTCACGCGCAGTCTTTAGATCACTCTGCATACAATGACGGTTAGCCACGACCTCACGTCGCTTAAGATGCCACTTGCGTAGCCCTGCCCTGTGTTGCGATTTCACTTTGTCGCTGAGAAACTCGTAATCGTCGGGTAGCACAGGTCGCGCAGGTGCTTCGGCTGCTGGGAAATTAGAGAACATCTTGGCCTCGTCCCAGCACCACTGGACGGCATCGACAACGGTTTCGTTTATTTTAAGGGGAGTTGCTTGTAGGGCATTGACAGCTCTTACATAAGCTGGTGCCCCTTCATCGTTGCATCGTTGCAACGAAGCGGCCATGTCGGCCTCGACAGCGCGTTTCTGAGCGCCGGTAGCACCGCGCACCAAGTTGATGTCACCGCCTGCACTAAGGTCCGTCAGGTAGCCACCATCGGTAAACGTCGTCCAAGGGATCGGTGGCACGACCATAGGCTGGTATACTGGGGCCATCCAACGGGCATCCATGTCGTTGTCTTCGAGAAGCTGTTGAGCCTCGGGCGTCAGATCAATAAACCGCTTCACCTTAGTTGCCGACACATACTCGCTGGTCACCTCGAATATGCCAGTGGCACGAAGGACGCAATTGACTACAAATGTGCCTACGACGCCCCTGTCCTTCTTCTTGAGCTTTGTGTGCGAGGCCAGCACCGTGGTCGGCTTGTAGCCCTCTTTAGTGGCAATGTGTCTGATGGCCTTCTGGCGATATCTCAGCGCCGAGTGGGCCTTGGTAACCTGCGCCTCGACCCGCCGTGCCATAACCTTGTCATAGGCGAGGAAGCCTGCCCACCAAGCTTGGTGTTCTAAGGCCTTGCTGATGCGGAAACCAATGCTATCGACGCCTGACGTTAAAGATCCCTGACTGCCGACCGCGTCCATCATTGTAGACAGTCCTATGAAAGCGAGCGTCTCAGGGTTGTCGATCTCTTTGACAATCTTGACCCACAAAGGCGGAGCGCCTGCGCCTGAGCCAGCTTCCTTCAAGGCATCGCGGATCGCCTGAGCAACGTCAGCGACTGCGTTTTCGATAATGCGGTGGGGTTCGTTTGCTTTGCTGTACGCTGCGACACCTGTAATGCTGCCGTCTTCGTCGTACTTCGCTCCTGCCTGTGATGCCTGCCTCTGGATGTATCTGTCGTGACCTTCGTCGGCCATCTGTTGTTCCCGTGCAACCTGCTGATCGAAGAGAAAGGCTGGCGGGGCTTTGTTTGGGTTGAGCCACGATGATACTTTTGACACGCCGACGCTGCCTTGGCCGACGTCTCCTTCACAAGCCGGTGCCACAATGTTTGCCTGATCCCAAGCCGTCACGTCCTTCGACCAGCCTTGCTTGTCTGTGTCGCCGGTTCGTTGATAATCGTTATCAATATTATTCATAATTACTTACTCCCAGTTGTTGTGTTGCTGTTTTGACTAAACCTTCTACCCATTTGAGCGCCGACATCAGCCGCCGCGTCTCCCTTGACATGCACGTAACCCTCAGTGGTCTTGAGCGATTTGTGCCCAAGCAGACGTGCGATTAATATAGTGTTGATCTGTAGGTCGTTTGCCATCGTACTGGCCGCAGTGTGGCGCAGGCTGTGAAAGACAAAGCTCTTGTCGTTGGGTGCAACTGCCTGACGTGCCGCTGCCATCACACAATAGAACGGATGGTTCTCAAAGTGGCAGCTTGGCTCATTGCTAAGGTTTTCGAGAGCCTCAAGCACAGCGGAATTGGCAGGTACGCGACGGTCATCGCCATTCTTGGTTTTCTCCAAGACCAGCCAAGCACCGTTTTCATCGTGCTCGATGTTGTCAGCGTCTAGGCTTCGTATTTCACCGAGGCGCATACCTGTGTTAATACCAATGACCACAAATTCTCGGACCCATTGGTATTGTTGTGCCAAGCTGCCCAGATACTTAAGCAGAGCATCCAATTCACGATCACTCAGGAATCGGCGCTTGTGTTGCTCATGTTTACTGATCTTGCGGAACTTAACACGGGGTGCCTGCTGAATGAGACCCATTTCTTCTGCGTGTCTAAAGACCGACGAGAGACACGCGACATACCGATTCGTGGTCGCGGGGCTACACCCAGTGGTCTTTCGCGGCGATGGACAATTCTCAATGTGCGACATAAATGTATACAAATGTTCCGCACTAAAAGAGTCAAGTATCTTATTGCCATAGTCTGAAAAGGCGCAGAACCTCTGCATTTTCGCGAGGGACCTCTTTTCGTGCGGCCCGTTGCCCCAGATAATTCGCGAGTGCGTGGCAACAAAGTCAGCTATCGTGACGGTTGATTTACGTGCGTTGTCATCGGTCATATCGTGGTCTCCCTCCACATGTGTGAAGGCTAAGGTCCCAGATATACTAATGTTTTCAACAACTTCCGCTGCGTGCGTCTCCGCGAGGGAGTTACAGTCCCCTGCCACACCTTGCGGCCTGTCGCCCATCTTAGTATACATGGGTCTCAGCCCTGTATTTGCTTAGATAATCGTGCGCTGCATTGATTGCAAGGGTTTTCTTTAATCTAGTGCTAACAGCGGTACCCACAATTCCAAGTTGTACGTTATAACGTGCGTACTAACGTCGTTGCTTAGTATGTCCCTCGCAGCCGAAATGAAAAAACACCGATATCACTCGGTGCTTAGGCTTTAGTGCTATGTTGATAGTTCAGTGTCAGGCCCCCAGAGAATGCAGCGGGCTCCTGCTATCTTGGAGTTAGGGAAGTTGCGGACAATGTGAGGCAGGCCAACGCTTGCAAAGTTCTCTTGGCACTCGGCTTCCGTCGCGAAAGCTGGACCCCCGCCGCTGACGCAGCTTGGGGTTGGCAGGGCGGTGCATACGAGCACTATAGCGGTCCACATCAGGAAGCCGCCGCCATCTTGAGGGCTTGGTCGCGGGTCTCGTCGTTCCTGCGTAGCCAGCCTCTGCCATAGCGGTCAAAGTCGCTCAGGCGCTTATAGAAAGCCTCGCGCTGCTTATGCACATTGTTGATCGTCAGCATGGCATCCTTTCTGTCGAGTAAAGCGAGTGTCTTGGGACCAATGACGCCGTCTGGGGAGGCACCGCAGGCCTTCTGCATGGCACGGCTCGGGCGCTTGGCCCCTGAGTTGACGGCCCAGTCAAACGCCGACCAATCGAGGCCTGCTTTGAGGTCATCTGCTTTCACGGCGTCCCAGTACCAAGCGCGATACATCTCGCCGATATCGCTAGGCTCTAGCGCCCGCATTGTGTCGTGGTCTGCGGGCTTACCAGTCCAACGCTCCCAGACCGCTGAAGTCACACCCAGCATCGTTGAGCCGCCTCCCCGATTTCCCTTATCAAAAGGATCGGCACTGAAGCCGCCTTCGTGTTCGAGTAACATCTCAAGGCAGTGGTCGAAGTTCTCAATTGTCATCGTCTTTGCTCTCTCTTGGTTGATTAATCAAATTGCGTTGCTCACGCACAGCACGTCTTTGCCGCTCAAGCTCCAGCCACTGGACATCGACATCATTCAGGGAGGGGAAGGGGACGACGGTGCTTGCGGTCATTTCTTGCCACCGAAGAACCTGCTGACGGCTCTGATACCCAGTGAACTTGCGACCACGGCACCTAAGCTGACTTGATACCAGTCTGGCATTGTGGACAGAGCAGCGAAGCCGTCATCGACAATCTTGCGCCCGCCCTCACCACAGAATGCCAGCAGCATGGGTATGCTGAATATCAATGTAATATATTCATCGCGCCAACTGTGCTGAGTGGCCTTGATTGCCTCAAGGTCCCAGTCGATCTCGCCGGTAGATTGCTTTAGCTTAATCTCGGCGTTGGCCTTCTGGATCGCTGTTTTACCGTCAACATATGACGTCGCCAGCCCTCCGAGTGCGGAGACTATTGCGCCTATCATTTCTCATGTCCCAGCCATACGGCGAAACAGCCGCTAAGGGAGCCCATGCATATTGATACGAGTGCTGATTGCTGTGTGTTGGGGTCGGGGATCGACATAAACCAATGCACACTTTGGTAGGTCAATATCATGACACAGATCATCATTGCGCGTGGCAAAAGCTTCCAAGCTAATATGCGTTCCATTGCTATAGTCATATGTTCTCTCCTTAAATGAGGGCCAGCGCCACCGTCGCCACAATGGCGAGACAGAGGATACCAATCAGGACTGAGCCGCCCACGACAGCCATGTCGCCGACAAGCTCTTGGGTCTCTTCTTGCTGGCGTTTCTTGGCAGCAGCGCGGGCTTTTTCCTCAAGGCGTTGGTCTTTCTTGAGTTGAAGGATTTCCTGCCACGCATAGTATCCGAATCGTCCGATCACCAAGGCCTTTACCTCGGCTATGTGCTCTGCGGCAATCTGTTGATTTATAACGATTTCAGTAATGGATTGGCCGTTCTGGCGGGCTTTGCGTTCTTCGTCTTTAAGGTGTTTTGATCCCTCGAACAGGGCGTCGATCTGTCCTGCCACTGATGAGATTGACGAGGCTGCTCCCAGCGTCTTTGATATTACTTCTGTTGCACTTTTGATCAGAGCTATGCCGGTCAATATCTCGGCCACTGGCATGGGCGTTGTTCCTTGTTACTTTAGTATTTAGCGGCCACCATGAGATCGATAGCGTCTCTGATCGCATCGAGGTTTGCGTCTATGCGGGCCATAGTTACTGCCTGATGGTGGCTGGTGCTCTCTACATCCGCCATACGCGATGACATGCGTTGTACGTCTACTGTGTTGGCTTCGATGTCCTTCACCATCCCTGAGACGGCCCAGACAATAGCCGCACCTTGCCCGACGAGAGCCAGCACTATGGTTGCACCCGTCCATTCGTTTTTAGTTGTCATTTGTACACCTTGTGCTGGTCGGGTTTCTCAAGAAAGCGAGGCGCACAGTAGGCCAGCGCATAGTGCTTGGGGCTCGTCAGATGACCGTAGCGACGGACGATCTCTCGTGCGTGGTAGTTACAAGCTGTGAGGCTGGCAAAGAGCATCGCAGGACCCTCTAGTGAGGCCCCACCGACAAAGACGAGCAGCGCAAACACATGCATCTTTAGTCCGCGTAGATGGCGCTAGGACGCATCACTTGGATCGACCCTGACTGCGCGGCCTCGTTTGCTTGCTCCTGTTCTTCGGCGAGGAACTGCCCGTACTTCTTCTCGAAGATGGGGCCGCGCTCGTCCAAGAAGTAGTCGGCGGCATAAGACAATGCTGAGTACATGATTAGATCGCTGGAGGTTGCTGCTAGCGCGTTCTCATCGCTGTCGGCAGTCATAGCCGCAAAGGGTCCATAGTAGCTGACGTTGACCGTGCCACTGGGAGGCTCGGGGAACAACAGGATCGTGGTACCTTGCTGAGTAAAGTGCTTTGACGTCCCAGCTTGGCCGGTGGCTTTCATCGCCAGCATCTCATGCAGCGGTACTCGCGTTAGGGCACTGTTGTTGTGGTAGATGTCGATGACCTCCAGAGCGGTCGCAGGCAGGGCGATAGACCCCGTCTGACTGCTGATTGCGTAGGTCTGTATCGCTTCCATGCTTGGGATGCGGAGAACACGTTGGATGCGGGAGATACCTTGGTCAACAAAGGTGTCAGCCAAAGCGTTCGTGCAGTCACTGCGATTGAGCAGCGCCTTGAAGTGTGTACGGATGGCACCTTTGTTCATAGCTTAGACCTTTTTCTTTTTAGCAGGCTTCTTGGCGGTCTTGGCAGAGGCGCGAAACGCAGCGTCAGTCGGAGCGCCTTTAGCACCTTTGGCTCTAGGTGCTTCACCGCGCTTTCGCTTCGCATGAATGTTACTGTAGAGGCCCATGATCAGTTCCTTTTATCCGTCGCCATAAAGTAATCCAGAGACTGGTCACGCAGACGCTTGGTGATTTCTTTGACGTTGTGCTGGTAGAGGTCGAAGCCTTCTCTGAGCCACTGTTCGTGAACGGACACGGGTATCGACGCAACACGCTGGTACTCTCCCTCACGGGTTCCACTACTCGCGTTCCTGCTGTCTTTGAGGTCATCCAAGAAGGCGGTGGTGATCTCTTGCGTATTCTTAAAGGTGACACGGTCTCCCTCCTGCAAATACTCTGTCTCAACGCCCAGCAAGTTGCGCGGGGCGGGCTTATTATTATCTTTTGTCATTTTGGGGGTGCTCTATGCTGTTGCTCTGATGTGGATTGTAAAAGAGGACCGGCGGGGGAGACGGAGTAAGGAGAGCAGCCAACCTTCGTCTTCTTTGGTCCCGCCGGACCTCAATGTTTTACACGGGCCTAGGTAAGGCCAGTGATCATATGGTCAGAGACGAAGGACATATGCTTGAGAGACCCTTCGTAATTAACCATGTGCTGATCGCTGTCGCCGGTCTTCGCCAGTAACGTGCGAGTAAACGGACGTAGCACACAAGTGCGCCACATCGACGGATCGATAAGGAATGCGTGTGTGGTTAACTGGTGACGGTTAAGCACTACTTTGTACTCACCGAAGGGCGACACGTAGAGGTCGATCACATTAACCAAGGTCTTGGTCTGAGCAAACTCACGATTACGCCCAGAGGCAGCGGCAAAGCCACTGACAATCAGTGAATCGGCAGGTTTGATCATAAGCACCGAAGGCTCGGAGCCCGCTGTGTATGCAGCTTGACCGGCGACCAACAGCTTTGCTTCTGTCAGTGGGTCGGTTGAACCGCTACCTGCATCTGTAGAACCGGTGATCTGTGCTGTGACAGACGCCATTTTCCGCGCAGTAGAGCCGTTGCCATCGGCAACAGCCGCTTGGGCTACACCGACGTAGGCCCGCTCAAGGTCACGCTTGATTTCCTTGAGGGTTTTGCCCATTTGGTAGGCAGTTTCCTTCGCACGGCCATAGGTCTTAATGACATCAGCGGTGGCTGAAATCTGAAAGCTTTTGACCAAGATTTGACATTGATTTGTGCGCAGGGTTGTTGGGCTTTGTGTGCCTGCTGTTACGTCAGCTCCTTCGACGGCGGCGTTTACGCCTGCTGCTGCCAAAGTATCTTCCATCCAGTCAAATGTTCGCGCTGAAACTTTCTCAGATTTGATCAGCGAATACATAGGGCAATCGGTGGGGGTGATGTTGGTAATAATGTCCGAGACATCTTCTGCTTTACCAATCTGGTTGAAGGTCGTGTACGTAGCCATTGTGTTGGCTCCTTAGTAGGGTTGTTATTGCTCCCACCGCGCCATCAAAGCTTCCGCTATATCGTCAGCATCAGAACCGCCATTAGCTCTAAGCATTTGTTGCGCTTTGTCTGCGCGACGTTTGCTTGAACCAATATCGTTAAGAGGTGCTTTGTTAGACCTAAGTATCCGTTTACCCTTGTTATTTTGCTTTGCCTTGATCACCTTAGAAGCGGCCTTTTTAGTCTGGGCTGTCTTCTTCGACTGATCATATAGTCGGGCTTTGTTCAAAAGCATAATGACTTGCGGATCGACGTATTGATCCACTTGTTCTGAGGGTAACCCTTGGCTGACCGCATAGCTTCTGATGTCATTGTATACATCGTTTGACCAGTCGGGCATCTGGGCTTGAAGGACTTTGACGCATTCGGACGCGGCCTGTCGATGCAGCACTTCCTGCTGGTCTTGGGCATCACGATAGAAGGCGTCGGCCTCTTCAGTTAGGAATTTAAGGTCGGCTTCTGCGTCCTTTGCCTCGGACCTGAGCTTGGCGAAATCGTCGGCGTCCATCTGTCGGCTTGCGACTAACATGTCCACTTCGGAGTAGGGCTTGGCTCGTGCTTGGGCGCGTTCGAGAAGCTTCTGATAGCTGATGTCTGCTTTTTGCAGAGCAGCGTCGGCTTGTTTGCGGGTGTTTGCGAGGTCTTGAGACTTGCGGGTCAGGCTGGCTTCTTGACCGTGCAGACGTTTTAGAGCGGCTACGGATACCCGTTGTGTTTCACCATCGACAATAACTTCGACCTGAGTGTCGTCATCAATTGATAACTCTACTTCTTCTTCTTCTTCTTGGTCGTCGTCACTTTCGTTGGTTTCTTCACTGTTGTCGTCTTCGGGGTCCTCTTCGTCCTCTTCGTCGGTTTGCTCGTCGTTGTCATCCTGATCGTCGTCAGATGTATCCTCTAGTGTCTCGTCTGCTTGAGGTTCATCTGTTGCCTCTTGTTCCTCGTCAGATAGGGTTTCCCCGTCCGACCAGCGATTAAGAATGGCTTGCTCCGCATCGTCTTGGTCGATGATACGGCTCTGAGGTTCTTGATTGTTCTGGACGTTATCCATGGTCCGTAAGTTCCTCTTGACTGTTGTCGTCTTGATCTATGGTGCGGTCGTTAATTTCGTCTCGAACCGCGACCCACTGCTTAAGTGTGTTTGCCACGTCAACTAGTGCGCGATAGTGGCGGTAGTTGGTCTCTCGTCCTGCGTTATCTGACGGGTCGGAGTTGACGTAAGTAGTGAACGTCCCTTCGACCAACGTGTTAACGCAGGCATTAAATGCAGGGCTTGCTAATAGCTGCTCTGCCTCGTCGCCTTGTGCGACAAGTTCTTCTTCGGTCATCGTGTGCTCTCCTTGGGGGTTGTGTATTTAGCCTGTCGGTGAGGCTATCGCTCGGACATCATCTGCCGTCTTCGCGATCTCTAATTCTGCCGTATCGACCATAACCTTATGATCTAGCTGGCTTTCTTTGAGGTCTAGGCTGTCAGACTGCATGGCAAACGATTGTTGTGCTTTCATCTGATCTAGCTGATGTTTCATTTGTGCCATCTGCGCGTCCATCTGGAGCTTCTGCTCGGCCAAGGCGGTCTGACGTTCTTGTATTTGCATCTGCTGTTGCTGCATTTGCATAGCCATCTCTTGCGCTGGGTCGGGCTGTGGTGGCGGCAACTGGTCGGGCGGCGTAAGGTAGTCTTGGACGTTCTTGATGCCTGAGTTCTCCATGACGTGCGACATAAGCTTATACTGGTTTGGCGCTTGGTACATCTGGCTGAGTGTTGGGTCCTGAGACATAAGCCCGTGCAGCGCGAGATACTTCTGCGCTTCCTGCTCCTGCTCACCGTAGCCGAGATGCATCTCGACAGTGACATCGCGCTTGGATGCCCATTGCGCAGGGCTGATCTCCACGTAAGTTCCCGCCAATTCCACGATCTTCTCGTCTGTCTCGTTCTCAACGCAAAGCTGATACACAAGTTGGTACAAGGGCCGCAGGAAGTTGTTGGCGAAGTTGCGGGCAATGATCTTTTGACGTTGCTGGGACATGGTCGCAAGCTGCTCGACCATAGCTGCTGAGTTCTGCTTGGAGACCGCGTCTTTGTTTGTGCCCTGTGACAGCCTGCTAACGCCAGTCGTGTCCTCTTTGTCCTCGTCTAACATTTTGATAGTATTAAATATAAACGGGTTCAAAGGCGCTTGCTGCATAGGTACAATGGCATCGGGTCTGGTAACATTAACAATGCCACCTACGCGACCATCGATAAGCTCCCGAGGATTAGTAACGCCGCCCTTAGTCACGATGTATCTCGGGTTGTTGGTGATCATCGCGTGGTCAAGGATAGACCTCGTCAACACCGTTCTGGCGTTCTGGATGGGCACGACCTTAGAGGCAAAGTTGTTTCCCCAGAATGAATGCGGTATCGGCAGTGGGGTGAAGACAACAAAAGGCTTGCGGTTGACCTTTTCTTTCTCCAAGAGCACGTTGCCAGCTTTGACCAAGCGGTAAAGTTCAGCCTCGCCAGTGCCGTCGATGTCCATCATCGTGTAGCATTCGTAGCAGGTCACCGAGCGGACTTGGTCTTGGTATCCGTTGGCGTTGAATCCGCGGTCACTGCCAATCTCTTCGTGGCGGGCAAGCACCTCTGGGTCAGTTTCCATATCGATGTCTTCGTGTTCCCCGATCTTGTCGATCAGGTCTTCGTCGTACATTTGTCGCAGCTCGGATATGGTTTTGCTGGCGCGGTGGGCGCAAAAGAGAACGTCGTCTAAGTCTTTAGCCTGTGGCTCAATCAAAAACTGCTCTGGGGCAATGTTCTCAATGACAACCTGTGATGTATCTTGGGTCACGCGGATGTCACCCGAGTAGAAGCCGAGGCTCTCTTCGATCTCTTCGATCTCTGTGTTGTCCTGCGCCAACACGGCGTCTAGCTCATCTTCTGTGAGGTCCTCGACGTATTCTAAGTGGCTCTCGGTCTGCTCTTTCCAGTAGACCCTGACGATGCCTGCGCGGGCAATAAGGCCGTCGTGGATGGCATCTGACATTACGCTGTAGAGGTCGTTCTGACGATGAGCGACGTAGTCGGTGTACTCTGTGCAGACGTCGGCCATCTGTACGTCATCGCCGTTCTGCGGGCTAAAGCGTACCGTCTTGTTGCCAGCGGCAAAGGTCTCAAGTAGCTGCGCTTTCATTGACTCGACGCTGTCATAGACGTCCATTGAGACATAGCTGCTGTTGCCGTCGTGGGCCTTCTTGGGGAGCGTGGCGTTGTAGTAATCGACGGCCTTTTTGCGCTCACGACTGATCTGGCTGTCATAGTAACCAACGCTGCGGCGAATGTTGGCGTCGAGTATCACGACAATGCCATCGTCATCCAGCTTTTTATAGTCTTTGGTTTTCATTTCATACCATTTCTATGTAGTAATTATCGGTCGATTCTATGGGCTCCCAAGCCCCTTCGTGGACGTGGTTGGCAAGGGCAAGCGCCATTACGCAGTCGTCGTAGCAGCCAGACTCGGCCTCCATAGCACCCGTCGTCGTCGCCACGTAAGTCAGCATTTCTCTGATCGTAACCTTGCAGTTTAGCTCAAGCTCATCGTCGCGGTGCGCGGCCCTTAGTTGATCGATAATCAGGGGCTTGGTCTTGGACGTCGTTGTAAAACCGAGCTTGGTGGTCTCACGATCTGTGAGCTTGTCGATCTGTGTCTCGGTGTAAAAGTTGGGGTAGTTCATGTCTTTGCCGAGCCGCGTACACGTCAGAATACCGTGAGAGTTATTCTCGACGATGATCAAAGCCTCATTGTAGTATTCCCCAAGCGCAGCAAGCACGGTCGCGAAGTAGTCTGGGTGAACGTGAGACCTCCATACAGCAACCTGTCGTTTCTTACTGTCGAGCACTTGAGCGCAGGAGTAGTCACCGCCTCTCACACCCATGCTGACGTCAGCGCCGATCACGTACTGTTCGCCGTTTTGGTGAGGCCGGTAGATCGAAAGCTCTCCCCGAGCGTTGTCCAGCCATTCGCCGCCTTCGAGAGCCAGTCGTTGCTGTAGCTCCTCGGTGTCTGACAGGCGCGACAGAAGCTTGTCGGGGTTGAAGACGGGGCGACCAGTTGTCAGGAATGCTTCGTCGGGGTAGCTGGGGTATTCTTGACGAAATAGGTCGAGGCCGTTCTGCGCGACCTTGCGTCGGCGAAACATAAGCTGCTCGTCATCGAGGTCATACTCGGCAGCGAGGTCAATCTCGTCGGGGGTGCGCTCGAAGTTGTCAGGGACGGGCTCACGATAATCGGGGTCTGTAAACCACGGAATAAACACCGGCACGTACCCATTAGTACCATCAACAGCACCCTTCCACAGGTCATAAAAGATGCCACTGATACCATTGGCTGTGCTCTCCACAAAGATAGCCGTGCCTGCTGTGTTGGGCACCGCTTGCGTAAGACCATTCCAGTTTTCCAAGGCCGTAGACTTCTGCCAGAAGGCAAGCTCGGATGCGTGGACGTGGGTCAAGGTCTCACCCCGACCAATGCTCTCCCCGCCCGCTGTAGCGACCACAAAGGAGCTGTCGAGCACGTCGAAGCTCAGTTCGCGTCGGGAGCTATACTTGGTGTGGGGCTTCAGTATCTCAGGACAGTTCTCGTGGTACCTCTTGGTCATATCGAAGAGGGCGCGGGTGCTGTCTGAGTGGTGCGTGATGACCATTGCTTTACTGGCGTTACGTTGGCTGACGGAAAAGTAAAGGTAGCCACCAGTATACGTTGACAACCCTTGCTGACGAGCTTTGAGGATGATGATCCTGACCTTGCCTTCAGACGCCATCTGTTGCTCGACAGCATCGTTTAAAATGGTCTGAGCGTTGTTCAGTTTTAACGGGGCAATCTCGCCCGCCTTGGTGCGAATCTTTAGTGCTGACTGAGCATAGAAGCTGTAGTCATTTAACAGGCGTTTCCTCACTGCTACCAATTTGGGGTCTAATGTCATCTGTGCTCTCTTCTAGCTGTAGCTGCTCGTCCTGTGGCCCATCGTGCTCGATCAGCAGGGATGATAAGAAGCTCTCAGCTTTGCCGACAGTGACCTCTACCGACGCCGCTGGCTTTGATCTGGTAAAGTCTAAGACCAGACGTGCAGCCGTCAGCTTGTCGCGGTTCTGGGCGGGCTCACGCATGATTGCAACAGCGGCTTGCAAGGCCTCCTTGCCGAAGTCATCAACGTCGAATTGTTCGCTCATAATAGCCACTATTCTCTCTGCTTCTTTGCGGGCCTTTTCTCTGATAGGCACTAGCTGCTCTGCCGTGTAGCCATCGACTACACCGACTGGCCTGCCTGCGTTCTTTTTCTTCTTACTTGACCACTGCTTTCTTAGAGCGCGGCCCTCGGGCGTTTTCATTAGATTGCTGAAGTAATGGTTCTTCTTCGGAGTGGACTTCCGTGGATACTTTAGGTCGTCTTTTGCCGCTCGCGCTCGGGGTTTCTTTGGTGCGACCATTGGCTAACTCCTGTCTGACGATTTCTAATGATTTAGGTGCCGTGTGGCAGAACTGCTCAGGGGGCAGACCGTGCTCCATCTCGGTGTAAATCGCTAGCTTATCTGGGCCTGACAGGGCCGAGTTTCGGACCCACTCGATGCGTTTGAGTAGGTCCACGAAATCAAATGCCGTGGTTTTCAAGTTGCTCTCCTTGTTAGCTTAGTTACTTCTTTGGTGGCCGGCCCTTCTTAGAGCCGTAAGTGCCTTTGCCTTGGGGCATGAGCTTCTCCTGTAAAGTTACGCGGCGAACTGCTGTTGCTGTGACAGAGCACCGGCTTGGGGTGACAACGCGCCCGCAGGCATTTGCTGGCGCTGTTGCTCTTCTTCTTCTTCCTCGGCGCGACCGTTGAGCATCATGGCGAGAACGACGGCGACCATTGTGGCGAAGGGGTAGGTGTACAGTTGGAACTTGTCAGTTGACTTGTTCATCATTTCTTTGACAAGGGCCGAGGTCGCGGGTGCAATATTCTTGGCGACCTTGGGGTTCAGCAGATACAAGAGAACAGGATCAACCGCCCGCTCTTCGGGGCTTTTGACATAGTCAAGGTAACGACCTGTGCGGGCCTGTGTATCGGCGTCATCAAAGTCACGCTGGGCATTAAGGGCGTCCATGACGCGGCGTACCTTGCGGCGTTGGCTTGGGTTCTTTTCGATGTAGAGTTCAGCGTACTTCTGGATGTTGTCGATCTCGTTGTCGATCTGGCGACGTTTGGCTGTGCTGATCCCGCCAAATTGATCAAAGAGGCTTTCAAATCCACTGTCGAAAGCAAGTCCATGACTGAGTTCATGGATGGCGGTAGTCAATGAGTCTAAGCTTGTGACTTCCCCAATTTGATCAGAAACCTGTGCGCCTTCACGAAGTCCGTAAGCGGTGCGCCCGCGCTTGCGATAAAGACCGCGTACTCCGTCTTTGACGTCCACACCTAAGTGGTCAAACATCTCTTGCTGGCTGTTGAAAAGCTTTAGCGTAATGTTGATTGCTTTGGCGAACTCGATGGCACTGTCGATGTCTTGGATACCGTCAGCGTACTTTGTACCGGCCTTGCCGATCTCAAAGACAGGACGCACGACGGGTAGCTGTGCTTTCACCTGATCGGCTGTGGCCGGTTGAGAGCCGAGCATCTTATTGACGAGCGACGCCATGTTAAACGGGGATTGCTGTTGAGGCTGCTGTGCAGGAGGGGTCGCTAGGACTCCAGTATTCCCTTGCTGGGCGAGGTCTTGGTCAAACGCCAGATCAGTGTTGCCGGTGCTTGTCGGGGGCTGCTGACGACGACCACTGCGGGCTTGCTGTATTAACACGCGCTCGACGTAGGGCATAATGTGTCGATTGATGAGGCTTTCGCTGATGCCGTCTGACTTGAGCCTGCTTACGACATCCATAGCCGCCACTGCGGGATCACTGCCAAGGTTATACTCAAGCGTATCCAAAGCTGTCAGCAGTCTCCCGCGCTCGGCAGAGGTTAGGCTGGTGTTTGCATCGAGGCCTTGGCGCAGTCTCTCTAGCAGGGCCCGATTGCTGTCTATCCCTGACTGCTCGGCTGGACTGCGGCCCTGTGGCTGCTGTTGCTGTGAGGTGCCTGCTGATGACTGGGCCGTAGAGGGACCGAAGCCTGCGCGTCTGCGGGCTCGTTGTGCAAGGGGATTGTCAGGTTGATCTTCGCGTAAGGCGTCAAGCTCTTTGCTCTCATTTAAAGTGCCGTTGATAGCTTGAATCCAAGGCGAAATGTCGTCAATACTGTTGCCTTTACCAGCCAAGTTGCGTCGGGTCTGGTCAACGTAAACCATGACGTCGGGAGTAGTGTCTGGCGCAGTTTCAATGTAATCGAGAAGCTTGTTTAAGCCATCTGGGCTAAGGCCCGTGCCTGCTAGTATGCTTCCGACTGGGCTGTTGATATTGTCTCCGCCGTCTTTTTTATCATTGTACGCTTGCAGGCCAGCCCGTGTTGTTGAGGCCTGCTGTGCTTGCTGTAAACGCTGATCTCGGAAACTTGGAAGTTGAGGGGCAGGCAGACCAGCTTTGTCTTTGTTTTCTTTGATGAACTTATCGACACTGCTGTAAGTGCCTCGGGCTTTGTCAAGGCGCTGTCCTATACTGGCGACGGCTTGCTGTCCTAAGAGAGATAGTCCGCTTGTGTTTAAACCAAAAGACAAAGAAGCAATTGGACGTACTACGCGCTCCACGGCAACAGCAGATTTGTCGTAGCCTGTTCCCCCGCCTAAAACAGAGAACATATCAGTAAACTTGGAGAGCTTGCCTTGATAATCGTTGTTATGAACCTCGGTCATTATCTGAGATTCGCGGATCAAGTTCATCAAGGCCTGACCTTCGGTGTAACCACCAACGAGGTCTTGCAGCGCAAGGAAGTTCTCTGCAGTGACAACCGACTTTGTCTTGTTTCGGGCCATCTTCTGGGCAACCGCTGCACGTACCTTTTTAAACCTCTGGTCAAAGGTATCTTGGTCGCTTTTGCGAAGCAGTTCTTTTAGGTCGGCTGCTTTATCTGCGATCTCACCTACGAGGTCTGTGTGAGCAGCTTCTACGACAGCCCTTGCACCCGTCTGGGACATCTTGTCGATATCTTGGAGGTCAAACGTGTTGCCATTTAAGTCGCCGCCGGTAGCAATCTTATCAAGACGACGCGCAAATGTAGCTGCGGACTGCTGGTGCTCTCTAGTAAGGTTCTCAATGTCCTCTATGGAGCCGTCATCTTTAAATAGCCGAGTGGCCTTGCCTGCGGTCTCAGTGGTGGCGGTCATTGACCCACCCATTGCGGCACCAAGAACTGCTGAATCTATGTTCCGGTCAAGAACCTCTTTGCCAGTATACTCAGCACCTTGTGTGGCCGCTGTGCCCATAATGACGTTATCCTGAGCATTCTCAGTAACGCCTTCAACAGCCATGCCGCGCATAATATTCTTTGCAATCTTGCCTTTACCTGCTTTTCGCAGTGCAGCGGTAATCTCGTCAAGAGACATGGTCAGTAGTTTAGCTTTTGAAACGCCCAGTGCTTTGGTAGCTCCAAATCTGTCAAGAAGACCTACGATTGTACCGCCAATTACAGCAGCATTCGGGTTGTAGTCGTCCTTGCTTACTTTGGACTTTAGTTCATCGGTGGTTTCACCAATTCCCATTCCAACAGTCCCAACAGTAGTGAGGCCCGCAATTAAAGTTGCGATTGGTACACTGTAAGGCGCAGTCAGAGCCGCAGCAGTATAACCCCCATATGTTGCAAGCGTAGGTATGGCGTTCTCAACCATCTTCTCGCCGGTCCACCTGAGTTTGTCTGCAGCGCCTTCTTGGTCTAGAAAGCTGCCTTGATACGTTGACTGATACCCTCGACGGGCAATGTCCGCTTCGTTATTTTCGACAACAGAGCGGCCATATTCAGCCATAGAACCGCCAACAGCGGGGACCGCCTGCTCAATGAAACGACCAGTGCCCTCAATAGCATTGCCTGCAAGCGTCTGCGCCCTGTCCACTGCAAACATGCCTCGGCTTGCGTTAGGGTCAACGTAACGTTCATCTTGTTGCTGCTGGGGGGCTGCGGGCTGCTGTTGTCCGGTTTGTTGGCTGTCTAAAGTTTTAAAGGCTTGGGCTACAGTGTCAAACTCGGGAGTACCTTTTTTATCAGCGTTGTTGACAAGCCAATTGGCAAAGGATTGGAGTTCCTGTTGCGACATACTGAGGTCCAGTTCTTAAAAGTGTAAATGTGCTTTAACCGCCAACGATCTTTCGAGCAGCGTTCAATGTGTCAGCGTCTGCACCGCTGCCAGTGCTTCCCCCGCCACCGCCGTTCTTGTATGGCGTTTGACCAGTTGAAAGGTTGGTGTTCATAATCTTCAGAGCGCGGATGTAGTTGGTCACCCACTCGCGCCACACATCTTCGCTGGCATAAAACGACGGTTGGTCAGATTCAAAGATTTCCATCTCTTTCTCTGAGATTGCGCCTTTAGTTTCAGCAACACGGGCAAGCGTTGAATCGACCTTCATTTTTGCTATCTTTAGCCTGACGTTTGCACGGCCTGCGTCCCCAAAGCCTGAGCTATCCCAGCCTTTGACGAACCAATTAAATGGGCCAGTAACACTATCAAAGTCATCGAAGCCTTTTAGAACAGCGTTTGCGTTGTCCAATGCAATACGAGCAGACGTAGCCGCTGCACCAGTTTCAGCACCAGCGCCCTTGTTCTTAGACGCGGCCAACGCAGCAACACGCGCAGCATGTGCCTGCCTGAGCTCTTCTTCGATCTTGAAGGTGTCCATATCGGCTTGGCGGTTGGCTTGGTTGACGTCGTTGTAAGCGCCGGTCATTGCACCCATTTGCGCCAGTGACCCCTGAGAGGCGTTTGCCAAACCTGCCATGCCCATACGCATTAATCTTTCGCCGAGACCGATCTGCATGTCTGGGAGACCTGAGCCTCTCGCGTTGCCTGTGTATCCGCCGGTCATGCGACGGGCTGCGTTGCCGGTGCTGGCTGTGTTGGATGTAGGCTGTCGGAGTATGGGGCCTGTGCTGTCAGTGACGACGGTGCCGTTGCCAGTCTCGGTGCTGGGGCTGGTCAGGGCAGGGGGCGCTACAGGCATCTCAGGGAAATATGGGCCATTCTGCTGCTGTTCACCACCGCCACTGTTTGCAGCTTCGATTTTCGCTGCTGTTTCCTCGTCAACACGTGACGTGTTCCCTTGCCCATCAGTAGCAAAGATTTCATTGCCGTTATGTGTCACGCTGATGCCGTTTTCTATTACAGCTTTCGCGAAATCAATACCGTCGCGAAATAGCCCAGATAAAAGGTTGGTAAGACTATTGCTACCTGATCGATTGGGTAATCCGAAGTTATCTGTTTTGTTTATTAAATCCAAGATTTCATTTGTGATTAGCTTCATCCGTTCTGCTTCTCGCAGACGTGCTATCTCACGCTCTTGCAAGTCGTCTATAGGGTCGGCACCTATTAAAACCGGAGTATCTCGACCCGTGCCATAAACAGTGCCATCTAGGTTCCCGTACATTGGAGGTGGACCCATCGCATCGCGCATCTCAAGGCCTGCTAAGTGAGAGCCGTCTATTCGAGCAGCGTGTTGTTTCTGTGCGGCAGGGTGCAAGGAATTAAAATAAGCACGTGTTTCCGCTAGAGAGGCCTCACTTTTATTGCCACCCGCCATAAGAGCAAGCATTGGGTCGTCAAAGAAGCTGTCGGGGAAAGTATTGTAAGAACTGAGGGAGCCTGTATTTGAAAGGGCCGGTGCACTTGGTACAAGGTCAGGATACCGTTTGCGAAGTAAGAAGTTCCGTTTATCTACGCCTTTCATTGAAGCAATGTTGCTCTGTTCAGGATTGCTAGGGTAGTCGTAGCGGGGGTCATATAATGCGGCCATCTTACGAAATCCCCCGCAAGAAATCGTTACCAAAGAAAGACTTTGGGTTCTTGCTTGCGTAGTCGTTCATAAAACCAAAGCCGGTCATAGCTCCAGAAATACCGGACATTGTCGGATCGAAGTTGTTTGGCTGCACACTCGGGATGTCAGGCGCACGGTTGAGCATTGTGCTCATGTAATCTTTGCGCTGGTTCAACGCGAAGTCTCTGTTGCCCTCGAAGCGGGCGCGGGCATCGTCTATCGCAGCTTGGTCGTAGCCTTGCAGCACGTTGCCTGCATTCATTCCGAAGTTGGCACCCTCGCCCATAGTATTAAGGCCTTCAGAATATGCGGAGCGGATAGCGTTGTTGGCTGATCCTGCCCCTTGTAACGCAGAACCCTGCTGGTTGAACTGCGTATTCTGTTGGCCCAGTGAGCGGGCTGTGAAGGCGTCATTGATACCGGCTGTTACGTCGGCCCTGCGGTCATCGTAGCCGCGATTTGCAATGGCTTCTGCAACACCGGCACGGCTCGATGCAGTGTTGCCTGATGCGCTGGCACCTTGATTGATTGAGGGCAGGACGTTCTCTTGTAGGTTGCGACGGTCATCGCGCATCGCGGCGTCGATCATTGGCTGCGAGTTATCGAGGGCATACTGATGGGCGACTGCAAGGCGGTCTGTGTTACCAGCAGCATCGGCCATAGCACCATATTGTCCGTAGATGTCCTGACTATTGTTTCCGAACCCCGCAAAGCGGTCCATCATACCTGCGCCACGGTTAATCATAGCGCCACCAGCGCCACCCATTGCGGTCGCGGTGTTGGTTTGGAAACCGTTGGGACCAGCGTAGGTAGGACCGCCATAGTTACCTGCGGCTAGGACGTCGTTGAGGGCAGTTTGCCCGCCTGCTAAGTTGGCATCAACGTGGGGCTTGTATTGGTTGAAGCCTGCCAGCGATGCTGCGGTGGCACGATCCTGAGCGGCTGCGCCTCGCTTTGCGCCATAGATGCCTGCGGCCCCGCCAATGGCGGCTGCGCCAAGTTGCGCGGTAACTGGATCAATGCCCATTTGTTTATGTACTCCGTAGTTTGAATAGATGGCGATTGAGGCCACCTTCGGCGGGGACTGTGCCCGCATATGTGAACCTAAAAAGGCTCAGAAACTTGTGGTGCTTGTGATCGTCGGTAGCACTTAAAGTGTAGTATGTTTGATCGTCTGATAGCTGTAGTAGCTGGCTGAAGTCAGCTTGAAGCCTGCGCTTGATCGATGCCGACCAACGCGTGTGAATATCGCAGTGTATGAAGGTAAGCCCGTGCGCTTGTTCCAATGTCACAGTGTAAACGCCCGTGCGGGAGATCACAGGTGACCTCGTCAGACTGCCGACCATGAGTTGCCATTGTAAACGACGAGGCCGCTGTGACCCGACACAGGTATCCAAGGCGCAACTGCATATCGAACCATGCCACGGCGCTTGGTCTCAGGTTCAGCGTCAGAAACTAAGATCGTCGCTTCAGTGACCGAAGCTACTGTGCGCTCAATGTTCTGAAACTCGTTGCCCAGAACATCTCTAAGCTCGCCTGTTGGGAGCACACGACGGCTGTATCGCTCGACGATAGCATCTGTGCGCGGGGTGAGCTTTGGCGTGAAGATGATTGCAAAGTGTCCCGCAGTAATCGCCGCTTGGAAAGCAGCGCCGAAGATCGCTCTGGGGGTGGCCGTGCCGCTTAATACCGCAGACGCCGTGGCACTCATCAAAGCAGCCCGAGCAGCGGACGCAGTTGCTGTCATCGATACAGTAGCCGCAGCCGCCATTGGCACAAACTGGATTGCAGCGCCTGTTGCAGAAGCCGTCGCAGCGCCCGTGGCAGTTGCAGACACAAGACGCAAGCGGGTGCTTACAACAGGTGAGACAGTGGCGGCGGCGAGGGTTGCGGAGCCAACAACAGGTTTTAAGACCAATAACGAAGGAGAAGAGCTAGCCACAGCAACGCTGGCCGTAACATCCATGCCTTTGATGGCAGAATTAGCAACAGGTGATACTGTGGTACCAAGGGCAGCGTTGACAATGAAACCACGTAACCTGAGCAGCGTGGTTGGCGCTGGTGCAGTGACAGAGATGTCAGCGGAGGCCTGTACTGAGCGAATGCGAAACGATAATGATGAGACAGTAGCTGTGGTTGAGATCGAAGCGTCGTCTGGTGCAATTGATTTGACGATTAACGCGGGAACATCAGCAATCGAAGCAGCTATGGACCCAGATCCCGCAGCCTCAACAAACTGAGCAAGTGCTCCAATGCCCGACATAGCACAAGTGGCAGGGTTAGGCAGAATACTTAGTATTCTTGTCGCAACAGCTACCTGCGTGACCGACGTGCTTGCAGAGGCATTGCCCGCTGAAATAAGGGTTGTCGGTGGAGCAGTGGTCGTGATTTTTACTGTAGTTGGATTGACTGACGCAACTCGCACAATAGACGCGGTGGCTGTAGCAGTTACCGATAGTACAATCGGGTAGTGGCCAATAGTTCCAGCTACACCATAGCTATGGGGGATAACTATACGTGTGTATGCACCCGACTGTCCCGCAGTCCCAACGACAGAAACACCATTTGTAAATTCAGATGTGCTTGAGGAGTGGATGCCGTCTGGAATCTCAGACAGTCGTAGGGGGTGCCCCCCGTTTGAGGAGTGAGACTGATCAAATGTATACGTAGCGTTAGGAGCTAGGCTAACGGACGCTTGTTGTACGCCGTCAAGAAAGTATTTGTTGGCACCATTAACGTTCTGGACTGTCACAACAAATGTTGTTTGGCTGGTGGCTGTCTGGACTGTAGTAGCACCCATACCCGAATGATTCGTGCAGTAAAATGAGAGCAAACGTGGTAGGTGACTAGTACCTGATATTACACGTAAGAGAGCTACAGGGGTAGTTGTTACTGCAAGATTTGCGGAGTTAGGCTGTGTTGTTTTAATTACGCTGGACGAGGCGGTTGCAGTGACACTAAAGTGAGCGTCGATATCGGGGGCGGTAACTGCGATACCACTGACTGTGATCTGTGCGGTTACAGATAGCGTGTCGGGCTCTGATAAAACTGAGGTTGCTGCGAGCGGTCCTGCTGCGAGGGGGGATAATCCGAGCATGGATTAACTTTCTACATCGTATTGATGAGCACTGTCGCTACCGCTGCCAATAACGAACATTTTAGTACCGTCCGCGCTGAACGCCAAATCTTTCGGACTGGCTTCCTGAGATTGGACACTGAAGCTAACATTAAAGCTGACGTTGCCCGACGAGAGGCTAAAACCATTCGTCAAAGCATATTGATGAACATTATCACTATTTGTGCCAGTAATGAACATTTTAGTACCGGAAGAGTTGAACGCTAGACCATGTGGACCGGTCTCCTTAGACGAAACGCTAAAGCTAAGATTATCGTAACTGACGTTGCCCGACGAGAGGTCAAAGCCATTCGTTAATGAGTATTGATGAACACTAGCGCTATTATAGCCAGTAATGAACATTTTAGTACCGTCAGAGTTGAACGCTAGGCTCAATGGCGCGGAATCCTGAGATTGGACACTGAAACTGAGGTTAGAGTAGCTGACGTTGCCCGACGAAAGGTCAAAGCCGTTCGTCAAAGTATATTGATGAACACTATCACTAGCTTCGCCAATAACGAACATTTTAGTACCGGAGGAGTTGAACGCTAGACCATGTGGAGTGGTCTCCTGAGATGCGACACTAAAACTGAGGTTGGAGTAGCTGACGTTGCCCGACGAAAGGCTAAAACCATTCGTCAAAGCATATTGATAAACAATATCATTGGCTCCGACAGCGAACATTTTAGTACCGTCAGAGTTGAATGTAAGACCTGTTGGATTGTTTGCCTGAGAGGAGACGTTAAAGCTGAGATTATCGTAAGTAGCGGAAGATAGGTCGTACCCAAAAGATAAAGTAAACGCACTAATTGCCTGCGACACAGAGTTTCCGTCAGACGCAGAAAAGGTGATTGAGAATGAGCCAGCGTGGGCGCTGTTGCTCGATGGTGTAATCGTAAACACGTTTGCAGATGCTCCCGTCCCTTGAGCAACCGTTGCGGTTGATCCTAAAGTGCCTGTGCTTACCGTATGACTGAACGTGATCGGGAATCCTTCGGGGTCGGTAGCTGCAAGCGTGATGACCGTGGCTGTGCCATCTGAAGCAAGTTCATAACTTGCGGCTGCGCCTGTTATTGCGCTTGGGCTTGTGTTGGTCAAAGTCGCGATCAGAAACCAACCAGTACTGGTGTACATGAATAGTTTGTTGGAGCTTGTAACAAGGGCAGTGTCGCCCAACGTCATGCCCGTCTGCGCGAGAAGGCCAGCGATATCGCTATGCACAGTAGGGCCAAGGTCGGCGGCGGCGGCTGTGACAAAAACAACGCTGTCTGTGGTCGCGGTGATAGCTGAATTATTGGCGTTACTGCTCTCACTTGGTGTGCGGCTCAAAGTTGTTCCGCTTGCGGTATATACACCTGAACCAATTTCAAAGAGATTGTTTGGACCCTCTATTGTATACCGCACAGTCTCGCCATTGGAAACCCCAGCATCGGCAAAAGTGCTAAACCCGCCGGTAGAGGCTGCGCCCAGCGTGAGTGTTCCGGTGCCGCTGGATGCTACTGCCGTGATTGTCATTTTTGCGCGATTTACAAGTTTTACCATGTTTGTGTTCCTATGCCGTCACTCTCCAATACAACCTATGGTTTATGCGGCTGTGACGTCGAGGTCGCCTGCTGCGATACGCAGTACGTCCGAAACTTGGATGGTCTTTGCAACCGCAAAGCTTCCATGAAGGAGCATATTACCACTTGAAGCTGCATCCCAGATCGACCAAAAGCCTATGCTGCCCCACGCATTTCCCGAGCAGGCTGGGAAGTCGATGACAGAAGTATTATCGGTGGTGCCGCCGCTGGCAGCATCGAAGGCAACTAGAACGCGAGTGTATCCATTGCCCGAAAGCTCTGTGCCACTGTTGTTTTCGCCCATGCTGGCGACAGACAGGCCGAGATACACGCCGCCGGTCTGGCGGGCTGATGGTAGGGAGAAGTCTCCGGTTCCCAGTATTAAATCCAAGATTTCATTCTCGAGGTAGTCTGACATAGCTGACATTTGTTTAGTCCTTTAGTATGTATGTATGTTTCTAGCGACGGCCAGTGACAACGACATCAAGATCAAAGCCGCTAAGGGCAAAGTCCTTGTTGTCACCGTCGGCGACGGTCATCTTGTAGCTCAGGTATCTGCCGCCCTGCCGCGTATCGAGCTTGTAATCTACGCTAGTATCGAGCGTCTGAAGGGGCCCATAGTTTGGGACGTCAGGGGCAAGGGGAGCAGAGCCGAAGGTGAAGTCGAAGGTCTTGTCCGTGTTAGCTGTGACGACCTGTGGCGTGATCTTGGTTATGACTTTGTAGCCGCTGAGAGGTATCTCGACCTCATCCAAGTCAATACCTGTACGCTCGACAAAAGGAGCCGCAGTCGCAACGACATCTAAAGGCTGACTTAGTGAGCCATTGTCGCTTAAGTCCACGCCGTAAAGCTTGGGCACTGTGATGGCCCTGCCTGTAGCGTTCACGGCCTCGGTGTTGTTGGCGATTGACGCCATGATAACGTGGCGGTCAAAGCCACTGTCCTGAGATGCGTAGGTGCCCCCAGCAGTCTCATAGACTAGGGTGGTTGTATCGTAGGTCCGCACAGAGTTGATGTTAGCTGTTGTGGCCGAAACTACGTGAGGGAGGTCCATGAACGACCACGTATTGTATCTATAATTGTACACAGCGGCTCGGTTGGCACCGGTCGGTGCAAAGGCTGGGCGGTCCGTGGTCATATCGTCGGAGCTTGGGTAGCAAAAGTATATCTCGGACAGCGGGTGGTTATGATACGTGAAGCAATGATGCGTGGCTGAGTTATCGAGGGCATCGAAGATGTAGGCCCTAATGCGATCATCGACCAAGCTCTCGCGGGTGGTGCCGTCGTGGCTCCAGATATCGTCAGTATCGAAAACGAAATGCTTGCCTTGAACTTCGACAACGCAGTTCTGGCTAATGATTCCGCAGCTACTGAAGATCTTGCGGAAGTTATGTATGAACGCGCCACCGACAAACTCCATGAGCCAGACTTGGTCGTTGCTGTAGATAATGAAGTTAGTACCAAGGCTGAGACCGTCAACGATGGGTGTCTCCATCTGTATGATGTCGTTGGTACCTGCGCTCTTGGTTGGGTCAGACTCCTCCCACGACGTGGGTATCTGGTTAGGCAGGGCGATGTCGGAGAAGCGAACGCGGTTGGGGTAGCTGGTGCCACTCTCGGTGGTGTTCAGAGCGACAAGGAAATCGCCGTAAGTCCTGATCGCCTTGGCTCGGTAGCTGTTGGGCCAGAAGGTCAGGTCAGCGAAGTTGGTGCCGTTGGGGCCGCGAAATACGGGAACGCGGTCTTCTCTGTTCACGTAGGTCACGTCAGACAACACTGTGGCGGTCACGGGGGCTTCGGCAGAAGCACTTAGGGCACCAATGGCACCAGAGCGGTCTGCCAGAGCGCCGTTGGCGTACTCGTGCAACTTGAACTGATCTGAGACAAGGAGAACACTGTCGTAGCCGGTGGAGCTGAAGATGCCGTGAGCCAGCACAGGAGTGAAGGATACGCTCGACAACAGAGTGCGGAATACAGGGGAGCGGGAGATTGCGCCGTCAGCAAAGCGGACGTTAAGGGCCCTGTCAAAGGCGTTTATGGGGAGGTTGAAGGGCTCGACGTCAGTGACTACGCCGGTGACACCGAGGCCACGTATGGGTAAGTTTGGCATGTCAGCTAGGCTCAGTCGGCCATGTGATGCTGCTGCTAGGTAATTGGCTGGGCACGTCACGCAGCGCTTGTCGATAATCGCGCCACTCGTCTGACATGGTCACATCTTGCGATGCGCGCCAATCGCTGTCTGCTAGTTTGGCGTTGCGCTCGGCCCGTACGTCAGCGGCGAGTGCAGCGTTTATCTCGGCTGTGGTTGGCGCGGCGTAGGCGGCGAAATCACTGCCGATCACCGAACGCAAAGCCGAGTTGTCGATGGTGTCGTCCGTGTCTGATGGGTCTAGCGTGTATGGTAACCAGCCGTGATCAGGGTGATTGATTTGGACGTCAAATCGGGTGTTGTCAGCGTTAAGCGATTGTGCATTGCGTGCTTGTGTGATTTGAGTGCCCATTAGCTAATCCTCAAGAATAGAGTAACCGTTGTCGATTTGGCGGCGAGGGTGGAACCAGCATACGACCCGCCGACTGACATAGATCGCCAAGTACCTGAAGGCGCAGTGCCAGACATGCCGTGCAATGTGGGGTCGCGCGAGTATGTGCTTGCGTATCTGAGTGAGCTACCCGCAACACTTGCGCCAAGCGCTGTCGTGCTACCGTCTGCCTTTCCGAGTAGCGAGTAAGTGCCAACACCGCCAGCCGTTGTGTTGCCCGTGAAGGCATCGCCCCACGACACATCGGTACCATCAGAGCTTAGAACTTGGCCGCTGGTGCCTGCGCTGAGAACTTGCGTGGTTCCATCTGCGTGACCATAGAGGATCTGCCCACGTGCAAGGGCAGGGGTACCATCGCCCCAGGATATCGTGGTGCCATTGGACTTGAGAACTGTGCCCGAGGCCCCTATGGCGACCGCAGAGGCCACGGAGCTAGAGTTACCTACGACAACGCTACCCTCGGCTAGGGTTCCCACGACAGGCAAAGTTCCAATGAGCGGGGTCGCATTGATCTGGGAGGTCGTGGCGGTGACCCCGTCTAGCACAGATAGCTCGGTAGACGTGAGACCCGTAGATATACCATCGAGTACGTTGATCTCAGCAGCGGAGGCTGTAATTGAAGCAGCGAAGGTGGACGCAGCGTTGAGGGCACCGTGGGTGGCGGTGATTGCGCCGGTTACGTTGGGAAACGTGGCCTTCACTGCACCTTTGATCAGACGAAAGTGATCGTCGGCTTGGGCGAGGCCATCTGTGGCTGCGGGGTTCGCTGCGTTGAGGTCGCTTATGTATGTCGCGGATTCGAGGGCCATAGGTGGCTCCTGTGTGGTCAGGGGTGTCTTTTGTTTTCGTGGGGGACCCCTGCTCAAAGAGGTCTAACAACAACAACAACAACGCTCCCTTTACCCCTGTTTTTGAAGTTGACATTGATTACAGGGGTACGGGGGGTCGAATGCAGGCAAAGGGGACCCGCGATGCGAAGGTTATTGATCTAAGCTATTGATATTGTTACATATATGATGAGGGGGATAATATATCCCTCGCGGCTATGAGGCTATGCTGGGTCATAAGGGACATTAGTTCCACATAGTGGAAAACTTATCAGGCTAAGTAACATTCTTTCGTGTACGGATTGGGAAATGACATATAATTACGCCAAGAATAGACGCGGCGTCCCTCATACAATGTTCCATATTATCGACAAACAATCATACCAGCGGAAGCAACTACCTGCTTCGATTTCTTAGATGCCCAAGATGTCCGAGCAACTCACGTCATCTCTAGTCATCTCTAGTCACTGCGTCATCTTTGTCTTTATCTCTAGCTGTTCGCTGAAGATGTACTGACGCCAGACTTAGACACAATAGAACGACAGACCGTGTGCTCAAGCCATCAAAGCAACTACAACGTGGGAGATCATTGTACTCACCGAAGCTAAGTCTAAGCACACAAGTCTACGTCTGAACCGCATCTTCTGACAGTCAAACATAGCAAGGTCTGTCGATCTATTGTCTCTTATCGAGGGTAACATATGTGGTGCGACGCCACCCCTGTCTTCTCTTTATCTATAGCTGTACCCACAATTCAGAGTTGTGCTATGTTATACTCTAGGTTGCGCTATATATCTGCGTCACAAAGTGCCTTGAAATTGGGCATCAACGGTATTATCTTAGTGATGTCGGCGGCTCTGAACAGAGCTAAGGATAGTCGAGGGATGACTAGGTCTACCTAGCTATAGGTCTTCGGTCCACCTAGTGGATGACCAGCCTTCCCTCGCACCTCACCATCTTCAGTCAGCCTCGATGCTTCGCTTATCCTCAGTAAACATGCGTTGCCATTCGTCGTCAGTAATCCCCGTTACAAGGTACTCACGATCCGCAGCACTTAAGTGGCTCATGACATCTTGGATTAGTGCGCCAGCCTCCCAGCGCACCAGTTGTTCTTTGGTTACATCGATGTCGAGGTTGCGTGTGATCCCCGACACCGGCGATGTTCTTTTGATTTGCATGTCTGTCACCCGCACCTTTCTGCTATGTACTCACGCAGCTCTGATCGTGTGATTATGCCCATGCCTGCACAGACTGGACAGACGATGTACGTTGCGCTGGGCTCACCCGAGCTGTCGAAGACAGCAGCGCCCTCCTCATATCCCCGATCACATTGCGACGAGGGACAGGGCACCGTGTCGCTAGTATTAAGCCGCTGAGGATATATCGACGACATCACAGACACCTCCAGTACACGCGAGTTCTTGGCTGGCAGTGGTGTTGTCGATGCCCTTCTCGTAGTCAGCAAGCTTCGACCAGTCCACGCCCTTTGGCATATGCTCAAGCAGTCTATCGTACTGGGCAGGTGTGATGTCTTGGTAAGGTGCCTGCTCGTAGGTGTGGTCGGAATGAGGCAGGAAGCTGACGCCTGACATGAGGTCGAAGTGCTTCCATACCCACGACCCAACCTCAGGCCACTCATGATCCCGAACGCTCACCGTGATCGAGGGCTTGTGACAGCAGAAGTTGGTCTGGTATTCTAACCACATCTCTAACTGCTCGATGGCTGTCATGTCGTTGCGTGTGAGGGCGCCAGTCGGTGCTTTCATCGGGAACGAGAACACGGTCGTGGTGTGTGCGTTGTATACACATGGGGCGTTGGGAAAGCCTGCGTCACGCATGAAGGAACAAAGCGGATCAAGATTGTCAGCACGGACGGTCCTGACATAGTATGGCGAGTGTCGCGCATGTATCCCAGAGGCCGAGTCACAGAGGCTTGAAACAGTGCCGCTTGGCTTGACACAGGTGACAGCCGCCGCCGTGTTAATGCCCAGCTTTGTGGCCCACAGATGGTTGGTCGTGATAGCCACGTTGCGAAGGTGCCGAAGCAAGGCACCGAGACCGTAGCCGTTCATGCCATTGGTGTACGGGTTGTCCATGATGCCTGTAAGGGAGACTCCAAGAAGTGCTTCCTTTTCTGTGTTTGCCTTCCATATTGGCCGAAGGTACGGAAACGACGTCAGCGTGGCCTGTATGGTCCCCAAGATCGTTGCCAGCCTGATCTTGCGCTCAAGGTCCTCGGGAGTATCCGTAGCTCTCACAACGACCTCCGTCAGGTTGCAGAACTGACCGCCGGTGGCTGGGATGCCTTTGCCTGTCTCAGGGTCAATGGCCTGCCCACGTAAAACGATCTCCGAGCATGGATTTGTGCCGAACTCGTTCATGTGGTCGCGACCTATCATTTCAGCGTGGCGCTGGGCTGCTTCGCGATTGAAGATGCCCCGCTCACCTGAGCCTGACTTCGCCAGACTGAGCCATTCTTCCATAAACTCAGTGCTCGTAGGCGTGTGCTCATAAGCCACCGAGTTATTCGCCAGAGCAAAGTGTTGGTTGTCCTTCCACCACTCGCCGCTCTTAGCCACCCGCATTTCTTCGTCGCCCAAGTCGCTCAGGCTGATCAGCGCTGACCGGCGCACACCACCAACGACGACCACTTGGCCTACCATGCAGATCAGGCTGTGTACCTCGACAGGCGTCAGTTTGCGACCTTCTGCGCCTTTGAATATCTTGACTGTGTGATGGAATAGCTGGTTCAGCGGTTCAGGTCCCGACGCACGGCCACCAAATGTCCGCAAAGGGGCACCGGCAGGCCTCACACGGCTGAGATCCCAGTCAGGCTGGCGTCCCATCCACAGCAGATTAATGAGGTCTTGGAAGGCGTAGGCCCAGCCCTCTTTGCTGTCCTCGACAATGATAAGCTCACTACCACCAACGATAAACGGCGGCACCTGTGGCAGGCTATCGACATACTTCTGCTCACATGAGAAGCCCACGCCAGTTCCGTTGAGTAAGATGTACAATATCTCGGAGAACGTCTGAGGATGGTCAATAGGCGTGTAGGAGCAATTGAATCCTGCAATGTTGCTTCGATCTAACGCAGGCCCCGCAGTCATCAATGCTCTCATAGATGGCATAATCTCACAGCCCAAGATCGCCTGCTCAAGCTCTTCGATGATTGCGTTTTGCTCTGGGTCTCCCCCAAGCTCGGTATAAACTACGTTGTCTATGTACCGAGCGACCGTCTGCGACCAAGTCTCACGCTTGCCATCAATGAACTTGGCATAGCGGCTAGTGTGGATGAACCGCTGGAACTCGGTAGGTAGGTAGTTACTATTAGCCATTGATTGGTCTGCCTTCTAATTGATTTAGGCGCATGTCGATATAGCGACGGGCCTTGTGTAGGTCTGTGATTTCGGACTCTTCTTGGGTCATGCCGACGTAAGGTTTTGAACCGGCGCGAACGACGTACTTGATCACGTTGCCTCTCCAGAAACTCATGCCATTGCCCATGATGAAAACGATGGGTTCGATGGCCCACTTGGCATAGTGGTCAGGGCTTTTAATGATGCTCATCTCTTCGGTCCCAGCCCATGCTTGTTACGCAAGTATCTCTCGTCTCTCTCGCGCTCTTTGGCATCAATGACGTGGCCGCAGTTGGCCCTGCCTCTGGGCGTCAAACGCCACATTCCCTCGGTCTCTGCTGGCTCAATGAAGTCGCGCATCTTGAGGATGTCGAAGATGTGTTCGACGTGACGTTTTACGCAAAGCTGGCTGGTGGCGACGTTGGCTACCGTGTCGCCCAGATGATCCATGAGCAGCATGTGCTCGTAGGTCCTCAGAGCAGCCTTGTGGACGGGCAGGCGGGCCTCTTTGGTGGCTGCGGTCAACGTGTGCCGTGGCTCAGGCTCAGGCCTGTAAATCTCCGCTTCATGAGCTGCTATGAGTTGCCCAAAGACGGTCTCTTCGGCGCGTGTCATCAGGGCCTGCTTAGACTTCACATTGCGATAGCTAAACAGGTGTTTCCAATAGCCCGTCAGCACGACACCCTTGAGCGGGTGGGCCTCGCCTTCACCGAAGTGTTTGTTGTGTGGTTGGCGCATATATAGTGGATCAAGTGTCATTGCTCGGTGGCTCCTGATGTTGATGTTGTCTGATTGCTTCGCCAATCTTCATGGCGATTTGAGGCACGATTGCGTTGCCTAGTCCTCTAAGTCTGTCCACCCGCTTGGGTATCCCATGAGCCACTCGACCCACGCTGGGTTCAGGGAGCCACTGCTGTGCGGCTTGCCTTCGCTTTCTGCCGCTGTTGCACAGGGTGTCTGAGTGTTCCGAGTGTACTCCGCTGGAAACGCGCCCTTTTTTGCGTTGTGCGCTGTCGGTGTCGGCCACAGTTTCACCGCCCTGTTGAGCGTAACTTGTGCATGGTTCCCCGTTGCAGGGTTGTACACTCGCTGGCCGCGCTTCGGCGGGTTTCCATCTTTGTCCACCAACGTTTCTAGGAATTGCCCTTCGCCTGCTGCTGCTGCTGTCGGTGTGGGCCACATTTTCACATCCGTTCTCAAGCTTTTGCCCTGCCCACCGCCCGTTGTCCCCACGCTGTCCGCTGCTGCTGGCGTTGCCCGCATCTTTGGCTGTCCGCTCTTCTGCGTTTCGTTGTTCGTCCAGAGCTTGCCGCCGTGCTTTGCCTGATGTCCCAAGCCTTTGTAATGATTGTTTGGCCCCCCCGGTGTCGCATCGTACGCCACTGGCGTTGGCAATAATCCAGACCCTGTCTCTTCTGTGTGGCGCATCGACGGCGCAAGCTGGAACAATAAACGGCCTTGTGGCGTACCCTTGGGTTTCCAAGTCAAGAAGCACTTGGTCGAGGCCCAGTGAGACATGACCATAAACGTTTTCGAAAACGCAGAAAGCGGGTCTTTTGTGTGCAACAATTTGCAAGATGTACGGCCAGATGTGGCGGTCGGTATCGGCGCTGCCAAGCCTTTTACCGGCGTGGCTGAACGGCTGGCAGGGATAACCGGCAGTGAGGATGGTTTTCTTGGGGTCGGTTCTGGGAATAAGTCCATCTGGGTCACTTGCTAACTCCTTTACATCTTCAGCGATTGGCACGTCAGGCCAGTGTTTCTCTAGTATCTTGCGCGACCACGGTTCGATGTCGCAGAACAGCACGGGCTTGCTCAGGCCAGCCCACTGAAAGCCAAGGGCGAAGCCGCCTATGCCGCTACAAAGGTCAATGTGATGCATCATGGCTCGGTGGCTCCCATAGTTTGATTGTCGATGTGTCTTGGTCCCAGTCGTCGTAACGAAGAATGCGGGCACACCTCGCCTGCTGGAGGGCGTCGGCTGCTGTCAGACCCGCTTTGAGGTACGCGGCAACCACCAGATCCCAGTGTGGCTGTGGGCCCAGCACCTTGGCGGCTGTGACTGCTCCGATCTTGGGACAGCCGAAATAACCGTCAGTGCTGTCGCCCGTCAGGCTTTGCGTAAGGAACATCCGATCAGCGTCGGCCAAGGTCGTGTCGTGGTGCTCCCCTGAGACGGGGCGATAAAGCTTGGCAGGCAGGGTCAGCATGTCTTTGTCGTCGCTGACAATGATGCCCATACTGTCGGGCGCAGTCGCTAAGATGCCCATAACGTCATCGGCCTCAAGAAATGGCTCTGAGTGCCACATGTAGGTGTCTTGAGCCCACTTGACCGCAGCCCCATAGCCCACCGGCTTGCGTACTTTCTTGCGACCGCCTTTGTACGACGGCAGGACTTCCTTGCGAAAGTTTTCGCGAT
>Ga0207905_1000099_pt1 | contig 45339 bp, 26 predicted proteins | sample LinPmetageLP49_FD_184060 | JGI IMG/M metagenome (GOLD analysis project Ga0207905, IMG submission 184060) | Marine viral communities from the Subarctic Pacific Ocean - LP-49 (SPAdes) | ecosystem: Environmental > Aquatic > Marine > Oceanic | place: Pacific Ocean | collected 2011-08-27 | reverse complement strand
TGAAGAACTTTGCAGATGTACCGGTAGCAGGAGGAGTGTATTTAATACATGTAGATGTCCCTAACATAGGACAAAGAACGCTTAAATGGTTCGGTGTTATTAAACCTACCGACTTAAATGGGTTTTAATTTTTACTTACAATTATAAACTTAAATATAACTTAGATTAAATATGAGAAATTCAAAAATATCAATTGCTATATTGGCCACTGTTCTATTTACAGCTTCTCAAATGTATGGAGGTAATAAAGATAGAGCTGGTGAGGCTGGTGCTTCTCAATTGTTAATTAATCCATGGACTAAAAGTGTAGGGGTTGCTGGAGCTAATACTGCTTCTATAACAGGATTAGAAGCGATGAGTCTTAATATTGCTGGTTTGGCTTTCACTAATAAAACAGAATTATTGTTCACATATAAAAATTATTTATCAGGTAGTGATATAAACATTAATTCTTTTGGTTTTTCACAAAGAGTAAGTGAGACGGGAGTGATTGGAATGGGTGTTATGTCTATGAGTTTTGGAGATATTGATGTTACTACTGTTGATAATCCTGAAGGTGGAATAGGAACTTTTTCACCTAGTTATTTAAATCTTGATTTTGGATATGCTCAAGCTTTTTCAAATAGTATTTCTGGAGGATTATCTGTTAAAATTATTAGTGAGTCAATATCAAATGTTTCTAATAGAGGTTTTGCTTTTGATGCGGGTATTAGATATAAAACAGGAGAAAATGATAGAATGAAGTTTGGTATAGCTTTAAAAAATGTTGGACCTACTATGAAAGCATCAGGAGATGGATTGTCTTTTACAATAGAGGATAATTCAAGTGGATCAAATATTTCCGTTTCTAAAAACCATAGAGTTGCAGATTTTCAATTACCGTCACTATTAAATATTGGATTATCTTATGACTTTTATATAGCTCCTTCGGTTGATTCAGTTTCTAAAGAAATTTCTTCTATGCATAGAGTAACTGTTGCAGGTAATTTTACGGCAAATTCATTTACTAATGATCAGTATAAACTTGGTTTAGAATATGCTTTTAGAGAAATGTTTATGATTAGAGCCGGTTATACTTTGGAGCAAGATACTTGGTTTGATAGTGAAAAAAGAATCAATGCTTTTACCGGACCTGCTTTTGGTGCATCTATAGTTGCTCCACTAGGAAAAGGAGGCTCAACATTTAGTTTTGATTATGCCTATCAAACTACTGAAAGTTTTGAAGGAACACACAGTATAGGTGTAAGATTGAATATGTAATTAATATATTAAATATAAAACAAAATTAAAGAGAGCTCAATTTTGAGTTCTCTTTTCGCATTATAAACTTTATGTCACAGATTAATTATTATACAAAAGAAGGCTTAGAAAAGCTAAATCAAGAGTTACATCAACTTAAGTCTATAGAACGTCCTAAAATTTCCGCTCAAATTGCAGAAGCAAGAGATAAAGGGGATTTATCTGAAAATGCAGAATACGATGCAGCTAAGGAAGCTCAAGGTTTATTAGAATTAAAAATTACTAAGTTAGAGAATATTATAGCTAATGCTAGAATTGTAGATGAATCTCAATTAGACACCTCAAAAGCTTTAATTTTATCTAAAGTTAAAATTAAAAACGTGGCTAATGGAGTTTTAATGGAATATACATTAGTTTCTGAAAAAGAAGCAGATTTAAAGGCTAAAAAAATATCTGTAAACTCACCTATTGGAGAAGGTTTACTAGGTAAAAAAGTTGGTGACATTGTTGATATTAATGTACCTACAGGTACTGTAAAATTTGAAATAGTAGAAATATCTAGATAATGAGTTCAATATTTACCAAAATAATTAATGGTGAAATTCCTTGTTATAAGATTGCTGAAAATGATAATTTTTTGGCATTTTTAGATATATCTCCTTTGGCTAAAGGACATACCTTGGTAGTTCCCAAAAAAGAAATAGATTATATTTTTGATATTGATAGCCCAACCTATCAAGAACTTTGGAGTTTTGCCCAAACTACTGCTAAAATGATAGAAAAAGCTATTCCTTGTAAAAGAATTGGCGTGGCGGTTATTGGCTTAGAAGTTCCTCATGCTCATATTCATTTAGTACCTATTAATAATGTGGAAGATATAAATTTTTCAAAGGAAAAATTATCTCTTTCTACGGAGGAGATGAAAGCAATTTGCGATAAAATTATTAGAACGTAGCTTATTTTATTTCCAAGATTATTTTCAACAAGCCCAACTTTTTAGTTTATTCTTAATAACTTTGCACTTCATTTTCAAACAGCGTTAAAGATAAATGAGTGATCCCATCAAACATGAGTGTGGAATAGCATTGGTAAGACTATTAAAACCACTAGAATTTTATATTGAAAAATATGGAACATCGATGTATGCATTAAATAAAATGTATTTATTGATGGAAAAACAACACAATAGAGGTCAGGATGGAGCTGGATTAGTTAATATAAAATTTGATGTAGAACCCGGTGACAGATATATTAGTAGGTATCGTTCAAATGATAATCAGCCTATAAAACATATATTTGATAAAGTAAACAATAAATTTAGAAAAGCGTACCAAAAATATCCTGATAAATTAAAAGATGTAAAATGGTTAAAGAAAAATGTGCCATTTACTGGAGAAGTTTTTTTAGGACATTTAAGATATGGAACTTATGGCGGTAATTCTATAGAAAATTGTCATCCATTTTTAAGACAAAATAACTGGATGACTAAAAATTTGGTTGTAGCCGGAAACTTTAACCTTACCAATGTAGACGAGCTTTTTGATATTTTGGTAGATATAGGTCAACATCCAAAGGAAAAGTCAGATACGGTTACAGTAATGGAAAAAATCGGTCATTTTTTAGATGTAGAAAATCAAGAAATTTTTGATAGATATAAAGCTCAAGGTTATTCAAGAAAAGAAATATCATCTTTAATTGCTAAAGAGTTAGATATTCAAAAAATCCTTAAAAATTCTGCTGTTGATTGGGATGGAGGTTATGCTATGGCAGGACTAATAGGACATGGGGATGCTTTTGTTTTAAGAGATCCATCAGGGATTAGACCTGTTTTTTATTATCATGATGATGAAGTGGTGGTTATTACTTCAGAAAGACCAGCAATCCAAACTGCGTTTGATGTTAAGGTAGAAAATATTAAAGAGATTAAACCAGGACATGCTCTAATTGTTAAGAAAAGTGGTGATATTCAAGAGAAATTAGTTAGAGAGCCATTAGAAAAAACTGCTTGTTCTTTTGAGCGAATTTATTTTTCTAGAGGAAGTGATATAGATATATACAAAGAAAGAAAACAATTAGGAAGAAATATCTGTACTCAAGTATTAAAAAGTATAGATAACGATATGAAAAACTCAGTATTTTCATTTATTCCTAATACTGCAGAAGTTTCCTTTTATGGAATGATGAAAGGAATGCAAGATGAGCTGAATAAGGTAAAACAACAGAAAATTCTTGCTTTAGGAAGTAATATTACTGATGAAAAACTGAATGAAATTCTTGCTTTAAGAAATAGAATTGAAAAAATTGCTATAAAAGATGCAAAATTAAGAACGTTTATCACACAAGATGATGATAGAAATGATTTAGTAACACATGTTTACGACATCACTTATGGTTCTGTAAAACCTACTGATAATTTAGTTATTATTGATGATTCTATTGTAAGGGGAACAACTTTAAAACAAAGTATTTTAAGAATTTTAGATAGGTTAAACCCAAAGAAAATTGTGGTTGTTTCTTCTGCTCCACAAATTCGTTATCCAGATTGTTATGGAATTGACATGGCTAAATTAGGGGATTTTATTGCTTTTCAGGCGGCAATTGCTTTGTTGCAAGATACTAATCAACAACATATTGTAGAGGAAGTTTATAAAAAATGTGTAGAACAACAAAACCTGCCAAAAGAACATATTAAAAACTATGTAAAAGAGATATATGCTCCTTTTACTGCAGATCAAATTTCAAAGAAAATCACTGAGTTACTTACTCCTGAAAATATGAAGGCAGAAGTTGATATCGTTTTTCAAACTATTGAAGGCTTGCATGATGCTTGTCCGAACCATACAGGAGATTGGTATTTTACAGGCAACTATCCTACTCCCGGAGGAAATAAAGTGGTAAATAAAGCACTTATTAATTATTTTGAAAATAAAAACGAAAGAGCATATTAAGATTGTCAAAAGGTATAGTTATTTTTATACCGTTTTTAATATTCAATACTAAATTTTAGTCATGAAGGAACTAATTGAAAATTTCACCAAGCACTTACGACATTCAATAGAACTGAATAATAATACTACATTAATCCCTTCTAACAAAGACTTTAATAATGTGCTTATTTGTGGTTTAGGTGGTTCTGGTATCGGAGCTACAATTATTGCTCAAGTAGTAGCTGATAATGCTAAAAAACCTATCTTAGTAAATAATAATTATAAAATACCGCATTTTGTTGACGAAAAGACCTTGGTAATTGCTTGCTCTTACTCAGGAAATACAGAAGAAACATTAGAGATGATAACTCAAGCTGAACAAAAAAATGCAACCATTGTTTGCGTAACATCTGGTGGTAAATTAGCAGCTTTGGCTATTGAAAAAAAATATAACTATATTTTAATTCCTGGTGGACATCCACCTAGAGCTGCATTTGGATTAGCTTTTCCTTCTTTATTTAAATTATTGAATTATTATGGGATAATTAATTCCGACTATTCAAATGAATTTAACAAGGCCATCGAGTTAATTAATGAAAATGAATCGCTTATTTTAGTTGAAGCTGGAGCAATTACTGAAAAACTATATAAAAAAATTCCAGTTATATATGCTGAATCTTCTTATGAAGGTGTAGCAGTACGTTTTCGTCAACAAATAAATGAAAACTCTAAAATGCTATGTTGGCATCATGTAATTCCAGAAATGAACCATAACGAATTAGTAGGCTGGGTAAATAAAAATGAAGATTTAGCAGTAGTAATTTTCAGAAATGAAGATGATTATTATAGAAACCAAAAAAGAATTGAGATAAGTAAAACAGTTTTTAAAAAATATACTTCAACCGTTATAGAAATTCACTCAAAGGGTAATTCAAAATTAGAAAGAGCATTATATTTAATTCATTTAGGAGATTGGATTTCTTATTTGTTAGCTGAAAAAAATGGGGTAGATGTGGTTGAAGTAGATGTTATCACTCATCTTAAAAACGAATTGTCTAAAATTTAATACAACATGACAGATTTTAACCCTAACGATGTTGGTGTTGCCAATGGAAATATTTTTGGGCTGCCATATTCACTTGATGATAGCGAAATTGTTATTATTCCTGTAGCTACAGATATAACTTGCTCTTTCAACAAAGGAACTGCAAAAGCTCCACAACGAATAATCGAAGCTTCTTTACAAGTAGATTTATTTGATATCAATCTAGATAAAGCTTGGGAGAATAAGGTGTTCATGTTGCCAGTAAATAAAAAAGAAGCCAAGCAACATAAAAAAGTAGGTAAAATTGCTTCGGAGTTAATTGCAAAATTAGAAGATGGAGAAGTATTTAATACTGAAGATGAGGAAATATTAGCATCAGTAAACGCTTATTGTAATGAGATTAATAATCATGTTAAACAAACAGCTTTAGCATACCTTAATCAAGGAAAATTAGTAGCCATTTTAGGTGGAGACCATAATTCTCCGTTAGGATTAATACAAGCATTGGCTGAAAAGTATAATGATTTTGGAATTTTACAAATAGACGCACATGCCGATTTGCGTGTTGCTTACGAAGGGTTTGAGTTCTCTCACGCATCAATTGCTCATAACGCATTACAGTTAAAACAAGTGTCAAAATTAGTTCAGGTAGGTATTAGAGATGTTTGTCAGGATGAAGTAGATTATATTAAAAACTTAAAAGGAAGAATTACTACTTTTTTCGATTGGGATATAAAAGCACAGCAATTTGGTGGTAAAACTTGGGAAACTATTTGCGATGAAATTATTAATGAGTTACCACAAAAAGTTTATATTACATACGATATAGATGCCTTAGATCCAAAACATTGTCCAAATACAGGAACGCCCGTTCCAGGAGGTTTTGAATACGAACAAATTAATTACCTAATCAATAAATTAGTAGAGAGTAAAAAACAAATTATTGGTTTCGATTTAAATGAAGTGGGTAATAGTGATTGGGATGCTAATGTAGGTGCCAGAGTGTTGTTTAAATTATGCAATTTCTTGAAAAAATCGAATTTGTAATTTCATTCTTAGTATAGATTTTAGTAGATTAGTGCTGATTTTAAGTTACTAAACTCATGCTTACTGACTTTTTTAATTTAATATTTCCGAAATTATGTGCTGCATGTGGCAATACTTTGCTAAAGCAAGAATATATTATTTGTACTTCTTGTCAGCTAAATTTACCTAAAACTAATTTTCATTTATATCAAGATAATGATGTGTGTAGAATATTTTGGGGAAGAATTCAAATAGAAATGGTTGCTGCTTTTTATAAGTTTAATAAAAAAAGTAAGGTGCAACATTTACTACATCAATTAAAGTATAAAGGTAACAAAGAAGTTGGAGAGTTGATAGGAGAACTGTATGGCTACGAATTAAAAAAAGCTCCTTTATATGAGGGAATTGATATTATTATACCAGTTCCATTGCATCCTAAGAAGAAAAAAATAAGAGGTTATAATCAAAGTGAGTGTATTGCTAGAGGACTTTCTAAAACTATGGATGTTGAATTAGATACCACATCGGTTTATAGAAAAGTACACACGCAAACTCAAACAAAAAAAGCCCGTTACGACCGTTGGGAAAATGTAAATTCTATTTTCGGAATAGATAATCCCGAAAAGCTTAGGAATAAAAAGGTATTAATAGTTGACGATGTAATAACAACCGGAGCAACTATAGAAGCTTGTGCAACCGATTTAAAAGCTCTAGGTTGTAAAATTTATGTAGCTGTTCTCGCTGCTGCATGAAACTTTGACTTATTAAGTTGTAAATTCTTAAAAAACTTATACTGATTGTAACCGAAGTTAAGCCTTAGAAGGCTTTTATTTTAAATCACAGCATCTTCGTATTTTACAATTAAAAAAAACTAATTTTGCACCCTTATTATTAAAGTAAGCAATATCGTATATGAAGAATATCAGAAATTTTTGTATTATCGCTCACATCGACCACGGGAAAAGTACCTTGGCAGATAGGCTTTTACATAAAACCAACACCATTACCGACAGAGAATTGCAAGAGCAAACACTTGATGATATGGATTTGGAACGTGAAAGAGGGATTACTATAAAAAGTCACGCCATACAAATGGATTATACTTTTGAAGGTGAACAGTATGTGCTAAATCTTATTGATACTCCCGGTCATGTAGATTTTTCTTACGAAGTTTCTCGTTCTATCGCTTCTTGCGAAGGAGCTTTACTTATTGTTGATGCTACTCAAGGAATTCAAGCTCAAACTATTTCTAATCTATATTTGGCGCTAGAACATGACTTGGAAATTATTCCTATTCTTAATAAAATGGACTTAGATAGTGCCATGCCCGAAGAAGTGAAAGATCAAATTATTGATTTAATTGGTTGCGATAGAGAAGATATTATTGCTGCTAGCGGCAAAACAGGCATGGGTGTAGATGAGATTTTAGAAGCTGTTATCAAGCGCGTTCCTGCTCCACAGGGCGATCCTAATGCTCCTTTTCAGGCATTAATTTTCGATTCTGTTTTCGATTCTTATAGAGGAATTTACGCTTATTTTAAGGTAAAAAATGGTGAGATTAAAAAAGGCGATAAAGTAAAGTTTGTAGCTACTGGAAAAGAATATTACGCTGATGAAGTTGGGACATTACGATTAAAACAATTTCCAAGACCAGTGATAAAAACCGGTGATGTTGGTTATTTAATTTCAGGAATTAAAGTAGCTAAAGAGGTAAAAGTGGGTGATACTATTATTACTGTTGATAGACCGGCTCCTGCTATTCAAGGGTTTGAAGATGTAAAGCCTATGGTTTTCGCTGGAATTTATCCTGTAGATACTGACGAATTTGAAGATTTACGTGACGCTATGGAAAAGTTGCAGCTAAATGATGCTTCATTAACTTTTGAGCCAGAATCTTCTGCTGCTCTTGGCTTTGGCTTTCGTTGTGGTTTCCTAGGAATGTTGCACATGGAAATTATTCAGGAAAGACTTGCTAGAGAGTTTGATATGAATGTGATTACTACTGTTCCTAACGTATCTTACAATGCTTATTTAACTAAAGATAAAGAAAAAGCAGTTATTGTAAATAATCCATCAGACTTCCCCGATCCAAGTAAATTAGATAGAATTGAAGAACCTTACATTAAAGCTTCTATTATTACCAAATCGGAATATGTTGGTGCTATTATGACCTTATGTATTGAAAAACGAGGAGAACTAACCAATCAAGTATATTTAACTACAGATAGAGTAGAACTAAATTTTAATGTTCCTTTGGCTGAAATTGTTTTTGATTTTTATGACAGATTAAAATCCATTTCTAGAGGATATGCTTCTTTTGATTATCATCCTATAGGATTTAGACCATCGCAATTAGTAAAGATGGATTTACTACTTAATGGAGATCAGGTTGATGCTTTGTCAGCATTGGTTCACAAAGACAATGCGTATGATTTGGGTAAGAAAATTTGTAAGAAATTAAGAGAATTAATTCCACGTCAGCAATTTGACATTGCTATACAAGCAGCCATTGGAGCTAAAATTATTGCTAGAGAATCACTTTCTGCCTTAAGAAAAGATGTTACCGCAAAATGTTATGGCGGTGATATTTCTCGTAAACGAAAATTGTTGGAAAAACAAAAAGAAGGAAAGAAAAAAATGAAGCAAATTGGTAATGTAGAAATTCCGCCAACAGCATTCTTAGCGGTACTAAAGTTGAATGATTAATAGGCTAGTTTAAGTCGCATAGAAAAATGCTGCCGAAATATTTTTTATAAATTAATGTGAATCCAAAATTAACAAAATTCACATTAATTATCCATCTCCACTAAATCCTTTTCTAAATCGAGTTTACGAAGTTTTGGAAATTTAATACTCGTAAAAAGTACCACTAACAAGGTCATGCTACCACCAAAAACCACAGAAGCAACTGTTCCCATTAGTTTAGCAGCAACACCACTTTCAAACGCCCCTAATTCATTAGAAGATCCTACAAAAATAGAATTTACTGATGAGACTCTACCTCGCATATTATCGGGTGTCTTTAATTGTAAAATGGTTTGTCTAATTACCACAGAAACACCATCGAAAACACCACTAAAAAAGAGGGCAACTACCGATAGCCAAAACCAACTCGATAAGCCAAAAAGAATGATGCACAACCCAAACCCTGCAATAGCTCCCAATAATTTTAATCCTGCATTTTTATTTAATGGAAAATAAGCTACTGCAATAAGGGTAATGAAAGAACCTATTGCTGGAGAGGCTCGCAAAATGCCAAAACCTTGCGAACCTACATGTAAAATGTCTTGAGCAAAAATAGGCAATAAGGCTATTGCCCCTCCAAAAAGAACGGCAACCATATCTAAGGTAATGGCTCCCAAAATTACTTTGGTATTAAAAACAAACTTCAATCCTTGTTTTAAACTCTGAAAAATAGGCTCTCCGATTTTAGGATTTAATATAGGTTTGGGTTTTATGAAATATAAAAATAACATGGATAATGCTGCAAATCCGAAAATGATAAACATAGAACCATGTACTCCAAACCATACAATAGCAAAACCTGCCAAAGCTGGCCCCATTACTGATGCTATTTGCCACACAGAGCTACTCCAAGTAGCCGCGTTGGCATACGCTTTTTTAGGAATGAGCAAAGAAAACATAGAAAATATAGTTGGACTAATAAACGAACGCACAATCCCTCCAAAAAATACTAACCCGTAAGTTGCCCAAACAATATGTTGGGTAGAATAAGCTTCAATTACTTTCGGTAAAGTTATAACAAACAAACCAAAACTAATTAGCATAAAACCAGAGATGCATAGCATCAACAGTTTTCTTTTTTCTTTTTGATCAACTATATGTCCGGCAAATAGTGCAAAAGATATGGCAGGAATGATTTCCATAAGTCCGATGATACCTAATGCTAATGGGTCTTTAGTTAAAGAATAGACTTGCCACTCAATTACTACGAACTGCATGGTCCAAGCAAAAACTAAGGCAAAACGTAAGAATAAGAATAAATTAAATTCTTTATATCGGAGTGCTTCGTAGGGGTCTTTCGTCATTTAAAAGAAAACTTTCGGCAAAGTTAACTTAAAAACTAAACACACGTGAAATGTTGAAGCCTAATTTATATTCGCCTTTATCCCAAGCAGAATTGGTATAAGGTAAAAAGTCATTTTCAATAATTCCGGCAGAATTAGTGACGTTGATATGAAAAACATGTCCTCCCGTTTCTATTTCTATACCAACACCTAAAGCATCATAATAGTTGTTTCTGCTGTCTCTAAATTCAGAAAAAGGCAAAAAATAATCAATAACAAAAGACGTTCTTTTAGAGATTTTAAATCTGCCTGCAAAACCTAATGCAAATAAATCATTTTCATCGGTCGAACCATTTTCAGGATGAACATTTCGTTTGTCTACAAAGTTTCTGTGTACTAAAGTAGGTAAAATTTCCAATGAAATAGCATTGCTTAATTTACTCGCAATAATAAGTTGATGAACATAAGATAATCTATTTACAAATTTATCTTCTGGGATTTTTGCTACTGCAGCAACAGCTATATTTGCATAATATGCTGCTGAGATAGGCATTCCTCCTGTTTTTTGGTCTAAAAACCGATATTTTATATTCCCATCAATGTGTTCTTGTGTTTTACTTCTTCCTATTCCAATGCTAATTCTATCGGTTAATCCATAATCAAAAGAAAAACGTATGTTAGTCGCATTATCTAATCCCCACAAAGAATGATGTCCTTCGGCTTTTCCTATAAGCATATCTCCAAATCGGTGGGTAATATTAAATTCTAAGGTTTTCTTTTTGGTAGTTTCTATGGTATTAGCATTAATAAGTTTTTTGCCTTTAAAAGTAGCGGTTACTTTTTCTGAAGTAGTTTCTTGTGCTACTTCTTCCTCTAACATATTCAATAAATCCTCCTGAGCAAAAGAAACCAACGAACATAGTAATATAAAAGAGAGAAAAATGGATTTTATCATAAAATTATTTTTTTGCAAAATTAATATTTACAGTAACTTTTACAACTTCTGCAATATTTTTAACTACTACTGAAGGAATTTTAATTTTATGATCTTTCAACGCCACATCAAACTCGGTAGTCAAATTTATTTTGCCGTTATTAATGGTTAACGTTCCTTTTATTTCTCTTTCAACCGTTACTCCATGTATATCCAGTGTTCCTTTAGCAGTAACTTCATAGGTGCCATCTTTAGTAAAATCTACTTCATCTACTATCTTTCCTTTAAACACAGAAACTTTATACTTATGGCTTTCCATATAATTTTCATTAAAATGCTCTTCCATTAAAGGTTTCTCGAATTTAAAGCCTACATTGGTAACTATAAAAGCAACTTCAGCATTTTTAGCATTAATAAGTGCTTTTACATCTTTGTTAATGGCACTTATGTTTTCTACAGGAGCTTCAGAAAAAAATGAAATTTCTCCATCAGTAGCTTTGTATAAGTCTTGAGCTGATAAACTTATAGAGCTAACTAATAAACATATTATAATTGTAATGATTCTCATAGCTTAATTTATTGAACGGTTATTGTACCTGCCATACCGGGCGCATGTACATCACATTGGTAATTATAGTTTCCTAACACGGTAAACACAAAAGTATATGTCCACGGGCCATTTGCAATAGTATTGCCAAAACTTGCAGGATTAGTTGGAAAAGTAGCCTGGGTTCCATTTATATTATGAAACCCTGAGATGTTGTCAAAAACAACAGTGTCGCCAACACTAATAGTCAAGCTAGAAGGGGTGAAAACCATCCCTGAAGCAGTAACTGTATATTTTTGATATGTTGCATTTGGATTGATGGGAGCAGGAATTTCTTCCACTTCATCAAAACTATTGTAGGCACATCCTGAAAATAGAATAATGATAACTAAAAAAATAGAAAGTTGCTTCATTTTTATTGAATGATTAGTTTTTCTATCAATTTGGCATCTCCTAATTCAATAGTTAGAAAATAAATTCCTTTAGGTAAAGCTTTTACATCAAATCTGTTTGTTTGGCTAACAGTTTCTGAGTAAGTTTTAACCAATTGTCCTGTAATATTAACAAGTGAAACTGATTTTATAGTTTTTTTTGTATCTATAGAAAAATAATTTGCTGCAGGGTTAGGATAAACATTAACTTTAGTTTCTTTTTGTAATTCTGTCACTGATGTAGCTGGTTGAACAGAGATTGTACCTGACATATTAGCTCCATGAACATCACACATATATGAATAGTTTCCGGTTACAGTAAATACAAAAGTATAATTCCATGGTGCACTTGCAGGTGAATTGCCAAAACTGGCAGGATTAGTTGGAAAAGTAGCTTGTGTACCATTTATATTATGGAATCCTGAAACATTGTCAAAAACAACAGTATCTCCCTGATTAATAGTTAAAGCATTTGGAGTAAAAGTCATTCCGGATGCTGTAATAGTATGTTTAGTTTGCGCATTAACAAAAGTAATCGCTAGTAAAGAAAAAGATAATAAAAATATTTTCATAACATGATTTTTTAGGGTTTTAATATAATTTGTATTCTACAAATATAATGATGAAAATCATATTTTTGATAAAAAAATCATTTTTTATCCTTTAAGTATCTGTTTTACATAGGTTTGTTTATTCTAGAGCTCCTTTGTTTATCCATAGTTGAAGGGTGTCTTTTTCTTTCTGAGTTAATTCACCATTATTAGAATTCGAGGGAGGCATAGTTTCTTGGATTAATGCCCTTGTATGTATTTTGTCAATTTGGTTTTTAACTTCATTATAGTTGGTCAAATAAGGAAGATGAACAAGTTGGGAGGCTGTTGGAGAATGGCAATTATTACATTTGTTATCAATAATTTTTTTTGTATGTTGTGTGTAAGTTAAAGTTGGTTGTGGAAGTTCATTATCATTATAATAACAAGAATACAATAGGCTCAAAATAATAGTTACACCGAATAATTTTCTCATTCTTTCCTTAATTATGCTCATTCAAAAGTAATCAATTAACTATTTATTTTTCTAAAAATCTAAAAAAAACACTTCGGTTGATCTATATTACTTCTTCTTTGTTTTCTTAAATAAAGAAACTTATAAAAATTTATACTATTTTTATTTTTTATTTTTAAAATTCATACTATGAGAAAAATAGCACTAATTCTTGTTTCCTTAATTCTTTTAACTGTTGGATGTGATGATCATAAAAGAAATGAACCAATCAATCCTGCTTTTATTGCTTATATATGTGGATTTACTTCAGGTATCATTTCCAATCAATCTACCATAAAAATTAGTTTAGCTGAACCTTCTGTTCACGCTCAATATGACAAAGCTATTGATAAAGATTTATTTGACTTTAGTCCTGAAATTGAAGGTGAAGCCTATTGGTTAGATGAAACTACTATTGAATTTAGACCAGAAGCTCAGCTCCCTTCCAATACTTATTTTAAAGCGGAGTTTTATCTTTCAGAGATTGTAGAAGTTGAAAAAGATTTAGAGACTTTTGATTTTGATTTTGAGACTTATAAACAAGGGATTAACTTACAATTTTCGGGAGTGAAAGCCTATGATAATAATTCACTAAAATGGCAGCAAATTACCTATGAACTTACTACTGCCGATTTTGCTAATGCTGAGAACTTAGAAAAAACTATTTCTGCAACTCAAAATGGGAAAAAATTAACCATTTCCTGGAATCATGGTATTGGGGAAAGACTACATACTTTCTCTATCGATAGTATTAATAGAACAGAAAAAAGAGGCGAAGTAGTTTTAGAATGGAATGGAGAAACAATTGAATCAGAAGAAAAAGGACAACAAAATATAGAAATTCCACCCTTAGGAGAATTTAAAGTGATGGATTTAAAAGTTATTCAACAACCGGAACAAACCATTGTTATTTATTTTTCTGACCCCATTAGTACTACTCAAGACCTTAATGGATTAGTCTATTTGCAATCGGGAGAAGCCTTGCGTTTAGCTGTTGATGAAAATACTTTAAATGCCTATCCTGAAAAAAGATTAATGGGCACTTCAAAAATTATTATCGATAAAACAGTAAAAAATTCTATTGACTATCCATTAATTGAAGGGTTTGAAAAAAGCATTTCTTTTACCAGCCTAAAACCTAATATTGAACTAGTTGGTGAAGGTGTTATTTTACCAAGCACAAACGGTTTAATTTTTCCTTTTAAAGCGGTAAGTTTAAGTGCTGTGGATGTAAAAATTATTAAAATTTTTGAAAATAACGTTGCTCAATTTCTTCAAATAAACCAGCTTAATGGAAATAGGGAAATGAAACGAGTGGGTAGAATTGTTCATCAATCAGAAATGAAATTAAATGCTACTAAAGCGATAGATTATGGAAATTGGAATACTTTTTCTATTGATTTATCTTCTTTAATTAATGCTGAACCAGGAGCAATTTACAGGGTAGAACTTTCTTTTCGTAAAAAACATTCCCTTTATCCTTGTGAAAATACTACTGACGAACTTGAAGAAATTGATTTAGAAGATGAGCGCGAAGCATTAAGTTATGATCAACCAGGCGATTACTATTATTATGACGATGATTATTACTATTACGATGATGATTATAATTGGAACGAAAGAGATAATCCTTGCAGCAAGTCTTACTACTCTAGAAATAACCGAAAAGTAGCCAAAAATGTATTTGCCTCCGATTTAGGGATTATTGCCAAAGGTGGTAATGGTAAAACCCTTACAGTTGCGGTAACAGATATTAAAACTACACAACCACTTGCAAATGTTAATATTGAAATTTACAATTATCAAAATCAATTGATGAAAAAAGCCACTACTAACAGTGATGGTTTGGTGGACATTGATTTAAACAAAAAACCTTTCTTGTTAGTTGCCAAACAAGACAAGCAGGTAGGTTATTTACGTTTGGATGATGGTTCTGCACTGTCAGTAAGTATGTTTGATGTAGGCGGAGCAACGGTTAAAAAAGGAGTGAAAGGATATATTTACGGAGAAAGAGGTGTTTGGCGTCCGGGCGATTCTCTTTTTGTATCCTTTATTTTAGAAGATAAACTAGGAGTGCTGCCGGTAAACCATCCAGTGGTAATGGAGCTTTATACTCCAGAAAATCAACTCTATTCACGCAAAATTAAAACAACAGGCGAAAATGGTTTTTATGATTTTAGAACTAAAACTGATGATGATGCTCCCACAGGAAATTGGTTGGCAAAAATTAAAGTAGGTGGCTCTTCATTTTCCAAAACCTTGAAAATTGAAACCATAAAACCTAATAGACTAAAAATAAATCTCGATTTTAAAACACAAGTCCTTAAAGATAATCAACCTATGACTGGTGATATGGAAGTAAAATGGTTGCATGGAGCCATTGCCGGAAATATTAAAACAGATGTAGAACTGATTTTAACGCAATCTAAAACAACTTTTAAAGATTACCCGGATTATATTTTTGATAATCCCGCTAAAAGTTTTGATTCAGAAGAAAATATGATTTTTGATGGGAAACTAAATAGTGAAGGGAAAGTAACCATTTATCCTAAAATTAATGTAAAAAAAGAGGTAGCTCCCGGAATGTTAAAAGCTAATTTTAAAATTAGAGCATTTGAAAATGGAGGTGAGTTTAGCGTAGACAGACAAGCGATAGATTATTCTCCATATAGAGGTTATGTAGGAGTTAAAGTTCCCGAAGGTAAAGGTTGGAATGGAGCCTTGTTTTCAGATCAATCTAACTTAATTCCTATAGTTACGGTTGATGAAGATGGCAAGCCTGTCAGCCGTCAGAAAGTAAAAATTGAAATTTATGATGTGTATTGGAGTTGGTGGTGGGAACGCTCAGATAATTATGATTTAGCAAGGTATGTTGCCAATCGTTCTAAAAATTTAATCAAAGAAGAATATATCAATACCACTAATGGAAAAGCCATTTTTGATATGAAATTTGATAGAGATTATTGGGGAAGAAAATTGATAATTGTTACCGATCCTGTTACCGGACATAGTACCGGACAAACTTTTTATATGTCTTATTCCGGTTGGTGGAACAGCAATTCAGGAGATAATCCGGGTGGTGCCGAAATGCTTTCTTTTAGTTGTGATAAAAAAGTGTATCAAGTAGGTGATGAAGTAAAAATTGAATTACCTAATGCAAAAACAGGAAGAGCATTGTTAAGTGTAGAGTCAGGATCATCCGTTATTGAGAAAAAATGGGTAGATGTTTCTGCAGATAACAACACTTTTACGTTTAAAGCTACTGCTGATATGGCTCCTAACGTTTATGTAAATGTAACGTTGATTCAACCGCATAATCAGGTGGAAAATGATTTGCCTATACGTTTGTATGGCATTCAGTCTATTGCTGTGGAGGATAAAGCCACACATCTTAATCCTGTTATTAAAATGCCGGAAGAATTAGCCCCTGAAAGTGATTTTAAAGTAACGGTAAGTGAAAAAGAAGGTAAAAAAATGACTTACACCATTGCTATTGTGGATGATGGGTTGTTGGATTTAACCCGATTTAAAACGCCTAATCCATGGGAAACATTTTATGCCCGAGAAGCTTTGGGAGTTAAAACCTGGGACATGTACAAGTATGTGATGAATGCTTTTTCGGGAGAAATGGCAGGGTTACTAGCTTTAGGTGGGGATGATTACATTAATGCCAAAGGTGGTCCGAAAGCCAATAGGTTTAAACCTGTGGTAATTTATGCAGGACCTTTTACTATCGAAAAAGGAAGTTCAAAAACACATACGTTTAAAATGCCTAATTATGTTGGTTCGGTAAGGACAATGGTAGTAACAGGTAATCAAGGAGCTTATGGATCAGCAGAAAAAACCACTCCGGTAAAAAAGCCTTTAATGGTATTGGCTACCTTGCCTCGAACATTAAGTCCTAATGAAGAAGTGAAATTGCCTGTAACTGTTTTTGCCATGGACAAAAAAGTAAAAAATGTTTCCGTAAAAATAGAAACAAATAGTTTACTTAAAATTACAGGAAGTAAAACACAAGAACTTACTTTCTCACGCGAAGGCGATGAAGTGGTAAACTTTGATTTAAAAGTTGCTGAAGCCTTAGGTGTTGGAAAAGTAAAAATTACCGCTAAAAGTGGTAATGAAATCGCTACTTACGATTTTGAAATTAATGTTAAGCCGGCAAACCCTGAAATTACTTCGGTAATTAATGCCATGGTAGAACCCGGAAAAACTTGGGAATCTACTTATATGCCTGTAGGAATGAGAGGAACAAATAAAGGGACTATTGAAGTTTCAAAAATTCCTCCAATTAATTTAGAAAAGCGTTTGCAATATTTAATCCGATATCCTCATGGATGTTTGGAGCAAACCACATCGGGCGTTTTTCCTCAATTGTATTTAAGCAGTTTATTGGATTTAGACCAAAAACAAAAAGCCGAAATTGAATTTAACATCCGTGAAGGAATTAATAAAATAAAGAAATTCCAATTGTCTGATGGTGGATTAAGTTATTGGCAAGGAAATACCAATACAAACGATTGGGGAAGTAGTTATGCCGGACATTTTATGTTAGAGGCTCAAGCAAAGGGTTATAGTTTGCCAACAGGATTTTTATCTAATTGGATTAAATATCAAACCAAATTGGCAAATGCTTGGCAGTCTCGTGGTGTCAATAAAAACAATTATTACTACTATGGTCAAAACGATGAATTAATGCAAGTTTATCGTTTATATACATTAGCCTTAGCCAAAAAACCTGCATTAGGAGCTATGAATAGAATGAAAGAGATGAAGCAATTATCAGTTTCAGCTAAATGGCGTTTGGCGGCTGCTTATGAACTAGCAGGAAAATCAAGCGTAGCTAAAAAATTAATTGAAAACATTTCAACTACGGTTGAATCGTATAAAGAATTAAGTTATACGTATGGAAGTTCAGAACGTGACCAAGCCATGATTTTGGAAACTTTAACCTTATTGGGCGAAAAAACTACAGGACAAAAAGTACTGAAAGACCTTGCTAAACAATTAGGTTCTGAAAGATGGTTTAGCACACAAACAACTGCTTATAGTTTAATGGCTATTGCTAAATTTGTGGGAGTTACCGGAACGCCTTCTGAGCTGAATTTCGATATTTATAACAATAACGATAAAGCAAAAAATGTAAAAACTACGGCAAGTATTGCTCAGGATAAACTTGCTGTGAAGGCTGGGAAAGAAGAAACAATTAAGATTAAAAATAACACCAAACAAACTTTGTTTATTAGTCTTACTTTAAAAGGAATTCCATTGGAAGGCGATAATAGCTCTGCCGAAAATGACCTGAAAATGAATGTGAAATACCTCGATATGAATGAAAATGAAATAAGTGTTGACCAATTGAAACAAGGTATGGACTTTATTGCTGAGGTTACTTTCCAACATCCGGGAATAAGAACCCATTACAGAGAAATGGCATTGCATCAAATTTTCCCATCGGGTTGGGAAATTAGAAATACCCGTATGGATTTAGTAGAGACCAATAAAATTGCTGATGTTCCCACTTATCAGGATATTCGTGATGACAGAGTTTACCTCTATTTTGATATTGATAAAAACAAAACCAAACGATTTAGGGTATTGCTAAATGCTTCGTATTTGGGTAAGTTTTATTTACCGACAGTTTATTGTGAAGCCATGTACGACAATGAAATCAATGCCAAAAAAGGTGGTAAATGGGTGGAAGTAGTGCAGTAAAGATGTATAATTACATTAAAAAAATTATTTTAAAGCATAAAAAGTTAGTAATCATAAGCATTGTTCTACTAACTTTTTATGCTTTTCTCCTTCCCAAGCAATTATTTAAACAGCCCACCAGCACTATTATTGAAGATGCCAATGGTAATTTGTTAGCGGCTAGTATTGCAGCGGATGGTCAATGGCGTTTTCCTGAAAACCCTGTTGTTCCCGAAAAATTTAAACAGTGTATTATTCATTTTGAAGATGAGTATTTTGAATATCATCCTGGCGTAAATCCTGTTTCTGTACTAAGAGCATTGTGGCAAAATATTACTTCCGGTAAAGTAAAAAGTGGAGGGAGTACCATTACGATGCAGGTAATACGCTTGTCTCGCAAACAACCTCGAACCATTTTGGAAAAGAGTTATGAAATGATTTTGGCAACAAGGTTAGAAATCTCTAAAAGCAAAAAAGAAATCTTGGCGCTTTATACGTCTCACGCTCCTTTTGGCGGAAATGTAGTAGGCTTAGATGCTGCTGCATGGCGTTATTATGGACGTTCGTCCGATAAATTATCATGGGGAGAAACAGCTACATTGGCAGTGTTGCCAAATGCTCCTGCATTAATTTATCCGGGAAAAAATCATGAATTACTATTAAAAAAACGTAATCGTTTGTTGGATAAATTACAGCTCAAAGGTATTATAGATGCAGAAACTGCTGAATTGGCAAAAGCAGAAGAATTACCAACAAAACCGCATTCACTTCCTCAAATTACACATCATTTACTCACCCGATTAATAAAAGAAGGACATCAAGGAGAAAATATTCAAACAACTATTGATATTCACTTGCAACAACAACTGAATCAAATTGCTTCTAATTATCATCATTTACTCAGCCAAAATGAAGTACATAATTTGGCTATTTTAGTTACAGAAGTAAACAGCGGAAAAGTATTAGCGTATGTTGGGAATTCTGATTGTAAGCATGAAGAGTCGGGTGTTAAAGTGGATATTATTACTGCTTCAAGAAGTTCCGGGAGTATTTTAAAACCTTTTTTGTATGGAGCGTTGTTTAATGAAGGCGAATTATTAGCTGATGCATTGGTACCTGATGTTCCCACAAGAATTTCGGGTTATGCACCACAAAATTTTGATAGAACTTATGATGGTGCTGTTCCTGCAAGTAATGCGCTAACTCGTTCATTAAATATTCCGGCAGTAAAACTATTACGCAGCTATGGATTAGAAAAATTTTATAGTAACATACAAAAATTAGGCTTTACCACTATAAAAAAACCGGTAAATCACTATGGCTTATCTATTATTTTAGGAGGAGCAGAAACCAATTTATGGGAGTTAAATGGCGTTTATTCTAGTTGGTCGAGGGTGTTAAATAACTATAGAAAATACGATTATCAGTACAATGCTAATGATTATCGTATGCCTTATTTTATAGTAAATGATAGTGTATTATCTCAAAAAGAGGAGTTGAAACAACATTATTTATATGATGTTTCCAGTATTTGGCAAACCTATGAGATACTGGCAAATGTTCATCGTCCGAGAGAGGAAAAAGGTTGGGAACATTTTACTTCTTCTAAAAAAGTAGCTTGGAAAACAGGTACCAGTTTCGGACATAGAGATGCTTGGGCTGTAGGGACAACGCCCGAATATACCGTAAGCGTTTGGGTAGGAAATGCCGATGGAGAAGGTCGTCCGGGCTTGACAGGTACATTGGTTGCAGCACCTATTCTGTTTGAAGTGTTTAAAAAATTATCACAAACAACTTGGTACGAACCTCCATATAACAACTTATCTCAGTTGGCGGTATGTTCTAAAAGTGGCTATCTGTATGGAAATAATTGTGAAAAAGCAGATACTATTTGGACTCCAAATTCAGGAATAAAATCTAAGGTTTGTCCCTACCACAAATTGGTTTATTTAGATAAAAGTGAGCAATTTCGTGTAAATGATGAATGTTATTCAGTAACTGATATGCAAATTAAAAAATGGATGGTATTGCCTCCTATTATGGAGTTGTTTTACAAGACAAAAAATCCAAATTACAAATCACTTCCGCCATTATTAAATAATTGTTATGAAAACACTACTGTAAAAATGGGCATCATTTACCCTGAAAATCTTACTGCTGTTTTTATCCCTAAATTATTAGATGGAACAAGAGGTAAAGTAATTTTTGAAGTAGCTCATGCCAATCCTAATGCTACCATTTTTTGGCATATTGATGATGTATTTATTGCTCAAACTACAAGAGAACATAAAATTGATATTCAATTAGCGTCCGGAGAACATCTGTTAACACTTGTTGATGAATACGGTAGTGAACTTATCCGAAAATTCAATGTGTTGGAGAAAAAATAATTGACTAATTTTTTTAACTAAAAACAATTATGATTTTTAACATAATTATTCTTTTTAGTTTAATTATTTTTGGGCTTCAATTTTAATTACTAAAAAATGGCAGACGATAGATTTCAAGCTCCTGATTATTATAATTTAGATGAGCTTTTAACAGAAGAACACAAACTGATTAGAGATACGGTAAGAGCATGGATAAAAAAAGATGTTTCTCCAATTATTGAAGAATATGCTCAAAAAGCTGAATTCCCAAAACAAATTATTCCGGGATTAGCAGAAGTTGGTGGTTTCGGACCTTATATTCCAGAAGAATATGGTGGGCCTGGCTTAGACCAAATTGCTTACGGATTAATTATGCAAGAATTAGAAAGATGCGATTCAGGAGTTCGTTCTACTTCATCTGTACAAAGTTCATTGGTTATGTATCCTATTTGGAAATACGGCAATGAAGAACAAAAAATGCGTTTTTTACCTAAATTGGCTACAGGAGAATTTATGGGATGCTTTGGATTAACTGAACCTGACCATGGTTCAAATCCAGGTGGAATGGTAACCAATTTTAAAGATATGGGCGACCATTATTTATTGAATGGAGCCAAAATGTGGATTACCAATGCTCCTATTGCTGATGTAGCAGTAGTTTGGGCGAAAAGCGAAGAAGGTAGAATTCACGGACTATTGGTAGAAAGAGGAATGGAAGGCTTTACTACTCCCGAAACACATGATAAATGGTCGTTGAGAGCATCTATTACCGGAGAGTTAGTTTTTGATAATGTAAAAGTCCCTAAAGAAAATTTATTACCTAATAAATCCGGATTAGGAGCACCTCTTGGTTGTTTAGATTCAGCTCGTTATGGTATCGCTTGGGGAGCTATAGGTGCAGCAATGGATTGTTATGATTCAGCACTTCGCTATTCTAAAGAGCGTGAGCAATTTGGAGTGCCAATTGCTTCTTTTCAGTTGACACAAAAGAAGTTAGCTGAAATGCTTACAGAAATTACCAAAGCACAATTATTAACTTGGCGTTTGGGAGTGTTAAGAAATGAAGGCAAAGCTACTTCAGCACAAATTTCTATGGCAAAACGCAACAATGTAGATATGGCATTGAAAATTGCCAGAGAAGCACGCCAAATACACGGAGCAATGGGTATTACTAGTGAGTATTCTATTATGCGACATATGGCTAACTTAGAGTCGGTAATTACTTACGAAGGCACACACGATATTCACTTGTTAATTACAGGTATGGATATTACCGGAATTAGTGCTTTTAAGAATGATGGTACTCAGTTTAGTTAATTATAATTCATAATTACTTACATAACCCGACCAAAAACTTGGTCGGGTTTTTTGTTTTATATTTAAAAAGAAATATATTCCTCTGGGTTTAGCGGAATACCATTGTACCACAACTCAAAATGCAAATGAGGACCTGACGAAAATTCTCCAGTATTTCCTATAATGGCAATAATTTCTCCGGCACTTACTCTATCTCCAACTTTTTTGTGCAAAATAGAATTGTGTTTGTATACTGAAATTAAATTGTTTTCATGTTGTAGCTGAATAACGTAACCAGATTCGTTGGTCCATTCGGCAAAAATTACTGTTCCTTCTAAAGTAGCTTTTATAGGTTCATTTTTAGGTGCCACAATATCAGTTCCCAAATGTTTATTAGCAGATTTCATGTTAAAGGAGTTAGTAATAGTACCTTTTAACGGACTATAAAAAATAAAGCTGCTTATGGTTGATGGATTTTTATTTGCCGAAGCAAAAAGGTTATATTTTTCCTCGGTTTCTACCATGGTTCTTAAAATAGAATCTTCCTGACTTCTAAGGTTGGTAATGCTTTTATAATCTAAACTGGAATCTATATGTGTTTCCTGATTAAAATCTATAGGATTTCCCTGAATAATGTTTTTAATATTATCAATATACAACTGTTTTTCTGCCAAAACAACTTCCATAGAATCTACTTTAAGTGCATTTTGTAGTCCTGTTTTCCTAACATTTACATTGGCATAACCCGGAATAAATTCTCTAATTGGAGTAAAAGCAATTAGCAAAGTAACGGCAGTAATTAAAAAAATGATAGAAACGCCAACAATAGAAAACACATTAAGTCTGGATAGACGAAGTGAAACTTTTTCTTCAAAAGTATCATCATTCAGAATTACCAAACGGTACTTATGTTTCAATTTTTGAAACTTCTTTTTCTTTGGTCGACTCATTTATTTTACGCTGCTATTGAAAATATTTTGACAAATGTAGGTAAAAACTAAAAAAGCCATTACTCAAACCTTAGATAAAACAAAAATGTTAGCTTTTTTTAACAGCTTCAAAACGCAAAAAAAGTTGCGTTATTAAATCAACTTAAAAATCATCACTTAAAATTTAATTAGCTAAATTTGTCGGTTCAACTAAGTCAATATGACAGAAAACCAAAGAAATTATTATTTTGGTAATCATTTTGACAACCAATAGAAAAATAAAAACATATAATGTCAGCAGAAGGATTATTAGGTAAAGTACTAAAAACATTTTTAGGAAGTAAAAAAGATAGAGATATAAAAGAATTATCTCCAATTATAGATAAAGTTGCAGCTGTTTACCCTCAGCTAAGTTCATTAAGTAATGATGAATTAAGAGCAAAAACAACTTATTTCAAAGAAAAAATTAAAGAGAAAACCAGTGCGCTGGAAAATCAAATTGAAGAATTAAAACAAAAAATTGAGACAGATGCATCATTAAGTATTAGCGAAAAAGAAAAAATTTATGCTGAAATTGATGAATTAGACAAACAAGTGCTTACTCAAATTGAAGAAGCTTTATTGGAAATTCAGCCCGAAGCTTTTGCAGTAATGAAAGAAACTGCCAGAAGATTCTCTCAAAATGAAACCATAGAAGTTACTGCTTCTCAAATGGACAGAGATATTGCTGCCATTAAAGATAATGTAGAAATTAATGGTGACAAAGCTACTTATTACAACTCCTGGTTAGCTGCCGGTTCCGAAATTGTTTGGGACATGGTTCATTATGATGTTCAGTTGATTGGGGGTTCTGTATTGCATCAGGGGAAAATTGCTGAAATGATGACAGGTGAAGGGAAAACTTTAGTAGGAACATTACCTGTTTATTTGAATGCTTTGGCAGGAAGAGGGGTTCATCTAGTAACTGTAAATGATTACTTGGCAAAAAGAGATAGCGAGTGGATGGCTCCTTTGTTTGAGTTCCATGGATTAACGGTTGATTGTATTGACAAGCACCAGCCCAATTCTCCAGAAAGAAGAAAAGCCTATTTGGCAGACATTACTTACGGAACAAATAATGAGTTTGGTTTTGATTACCTTAGAGATAATATGGCTCGTTCTCCGGAAGATTTAGTACAGAGAAAACATCATTATGCTATTGTGGATGAGGTGGATTCTGTATTAATTGATGATGCAAGAACGCCATTAATTATTTCCGGTCCAACGCCTAAAGGAGATAAGCATGAATTTTATGAATTGAAACCAAGAGTAGAAAAGTTGATGGCTGCACAAAAAGCATTTGTGAACACTGCTTTAACTCAAGCCAAAAAATTACTTGCTCCTGCTATCAATAATGAAAAATTAAGCAAAGAAGCTTTAGAGGAAGGTGGCTTAGCGTTACTTAGAGCTCACAGAGGTTTACCAAAAAATAAAGCCTTAATTAAGTTTTTGAGCGAGCATGGGATAAAAGCTATCTTACAAAAAACAGAAAATTTTTACATGCAAGACCAAAACAAGGAAATGCATAAAGCTGATGCGGAGTTGTTTTTTATTATTGATGAAAAATCTAATTCTGTAGAACTTACCGATAAAGGGATTGATTTAATTACCGGAACAGGTGATGACCCTAATTTCTTTATTTTACCGGACATTGGTTCTGAAGTAGCTAAACTAGAAAAATCGGTTAGCAACGAAAAAGAAAAACTTGCTGAAAAAGATAAAGTAATTCAAGATTACTCTATAAAAGCTGAAAGAATCCATACCATCAATCAATTATTAAAAGCGTATGCCATGTTCGAGAATGATGTGGAATATGTGGTGATGGATAACAAAGTAAAAATTGTTGATGAGCAAACAGGTCGTATTATGGATGGAAGACGTTATTCTGATGGTCTTCACCAAGCGATAGAGGCAAAAGAAAATGTAAAAATTGAGGCGGCAACACAAACCTATGCTACAGTTACGCTTCAAAATTATTTTAGAATGTACCACAAACTTTCGGGTATGACGGGTACTGCTGAAACTGAATCTCAGGAGTTGTGGGATATTTATGAATTAGATGTTGTTGTAATTCCAACCAACAGACCTATACAAAGAAAAGATAAAGAAGATTTAGTTTATAAAACTACCAGAGAAAAATACAATGCCATTATAGATGAAATAGTGGCTTTGGTGGAAGCAAAAAGACCAGTTTTGGTGGGAACAACTTCTGTTGAAATTTCTGAATTGTTAGGTAGAATGCTTAAAATGAAAGGCATTAAACACAATGTATTAAATGCGAAATTACATCAGCGTGAAGCAGAAATTGTAGCAGAGGCAGGAAAGCCTGGAGCGGTAACCATAGCCACCAATATGGCTGGTAGAGGTACCGATATTAAATTAGGTGAAGGTGTTAAAGAAGCTGGTGGTTTAGCTATTGTTGGTACAGAAAGACACGACTCTAGAAGGGTGGACAGACAGCTTAGAGGTAGAGCGGGACGACAAGGAGATCCGGGGTCTTCTCAGTTTTTTGTTTCATTGGAAGATAATTTAATGCGTTTGTTCAATTCTGAGCGAATCATTAAACTAATGGACAGAATGGGTATTGAAGAGGGTGAAGTGATTCAACATTCTATGGTAAGTAAGTCTATTGAACGTGCTCAAAAGAAAGTAGAAGAAAACAATTTCGGTATTAGAAAAAGGTTGTTGGAGTATGATGATATTATGAACGCTCAGCGTGAGGTAATCTATACTAAAAGAAGAAAAGCCTTATTTGGCGAAAGATTAGGTGTTGAAATTTCTAATATGATTTATGATATTGCTGAAGCCTTGGTAGAAGAAAATCAGGAAATGAGGGATTTCGAGAATTTTCAATTAGACTTAATCAGATACTTATCTATTGAGAGTCCTGTTGATGAAAAAACGTTCTTAGAAAGCAAACCGGAAGAACTTACAGAAGATATTCATGAGTTAGCTTATCATCACTATTTAAGAAAATCTGAAGTCTTAGCAGAAACTGCTTTTCCGGTAATTAAAGATGTTTATGAAAACCAAGGAGCAACGTATGAGAATATTTTAGTTCCGATTACTGATGGAATAAAAAGCTTAAATGTTCCTACACCACTTCAAAAAGCGTATGAATCTCAAGGAAAAGAGTTAGTTAAATCTATAGAGAAAGGTGTAATTCTTGCCATTATTGATGATAACTGGAAAGAGCATTTAAGAGAAATGGACGATTTGAAACAATCGGTTCAGAATGCAGTTCATGAGCAAAAAGACCCGTTATTGATTTACAAATTTGAAGCTTTTAAATTGTTCCAATCTATTTTGCTAAAAATGAATAAGGAAATTGGCAGTTTCTTAATGAAATGCGGATTACCTAAACCAAAAGATGGAGAGATTAAAGCAAAAGAAGCTACTCCGGCACCAAAATCGGATTTAGATAAATTGGAAACTAGCCGACCAGATAATGCAGGTAATCCGGCACAACCAAATCAACAAGAAAAGCCAAAAGCTCAACCCGTAAGAGTAGAGAAAAAAGTGGGTAGAAATGATTTGTGTCCGTGTGGAAGTGGAAAAAAATACAAACAATGCCACGGAAAATTAGAATAATATCTCTTTTTCTTTTTGGATTTGTTTCTTCAATTTATTCACAAGAAAAAGAAGATCAAAAAAATCTCTTTTTTGAAGCGGAATATGCTGCCGGAAAAATTATTCCCAATTTTTTCGACAATTTCCCAAAAAACACCATGCAAAATACCGTGTCTTTTTCTGTAGGAAATTACAGAACAGATACTACCAAATGGGAAAGGTATTACAACTTTCCTGAAGTTGGTTTTAGCTTAAATTTTTCTCATTTTGGCAATAATCAAATTTTCGGACAACAAGTAAGTTTAGCAAGGTTTATAGATTTTAGTGTTTTTAATAAGTCTAAACACAACTATCATCTAAAATTAGGCTTGGGAATGTCTTATTTTAATAAGACTTATCATCCTATAAATAATCCTGAAAACATTATTGTTAGTGCTCCTTTTACTTGGGATTTTAGAATTGCGTTGAACAGAGAAATTCTTTCGAGAGATAAATTTTCCTTAAAACTTGGGGTGGGATTGGCGCATCAATCTAACAGTCATGTTAATTTACCCAACAAGGGAATGAACTCTTTTTTAATAGGGATTTCAGGACAGTTTTATGAAAACGCTAAAAAAGAAAGACCTGTAGTTAATAATGATTATAATCGTTCTAAAAAGTCTTTTGTCAAATTCCGATACGGATTAGGTTATCATGAGCAAAGTGAAAATGAAGGACCGGTACAAGGTATTAACCAACCTGTTCATTCTGCCTCGTTGGGTTATGGATATACGATTAATCATCATTCAAAAGTGAGTGTGGGTTTTACCTATCGGTTTTATCAGCATTATTATAATGATTTATCTGCTAACAGAGGTGAAAAATTGAATGGTGATCCTACTTTACAAGCTTCTAACTTTATTTTATTTGTAAATAATGAATTCCTTATGGGACATGTAGGATTAGATTTAGAATTAGAATTTAATTTATACAAACCCTATTTTAATTATCACCATCCTTCAAAAGGTGTAATTTCTACTTTGAGACAAATTTTATCTACCCGTAAGGGATTAAATTTCTATGCGAAAAACACCAATACGCTACCAAAAAGCAATTTGTTTTTAGGTGTTTATGTTAATACCAATATGGGAATTGCTGATTTTTTAGAGTTCAGTATAGGGTATAATCATAATTTTTAAGTACTCTTTCTTTACCGTCACTACTAAGTATTGTGTTGGACTTTTTGAGCTGGAGTTGAAGTAGTTTTTTTGGATATCTGTAATTTTATATAAACCAATTACCTCCTCTCCTTACGAAGTGCAACGGAGATAAGGAGTCCAGCCTAATAACCAATGCCCAAATAATAGTAAAGATAAAGTAGAATAGTACTGGATCCCTGATCTTCACTTCGTTTCGTCAGGGAAGTATAGGCGTTAAGTAAAGATTGCTTTGTTTCCCGAATTTTGGGAACAGGCTGTGCCTCACGCTCAAAAGACAGACAAACAATAAACTCATAACCTTATAAACTATTAAACTAACTATTAACTAACTTAAAAAAATATTACTTTTACAGCCATGAACCCATTATACATAAAAGCATTACACATCATATTTGTAGTCACTTGGTTTGCCGGGTTATTTTATATTGTTCGGTTGTTTATCTACCATGTAGAAGCAGAAAGCAAAGAAGAAAGTGCCAAAGCCATTTTGCAAGAACAATATAAAATCATGAGCAGACGCTTATGGTATGGCATTACTTGGCCATCGGCAATATTAACTGCTTTTTTTGCAGGTTGGTTGCTCTATACCAATTTTGGGTATTATTTATCGCAACCGTGGATGCATGTTAAACTTACCTTTGTAATGGCATTGTATGTTTACCATTTTATGTGTCATCGTATATTTGTTCAGTTGCAGCAGAATAAAATTAAGTATTCTTCCTTTAAATTACGGATTTGGAATGAAGTAGCTACCATTTTTCTATTTGCCATTGTGTTTTTGGTTACGCTTAAAGAAGCTATGAGTTGGGTTTGGGGAGTGGTAGGCATTGTACTTTTTGGCGTTTTGCTGATGTTAGCCATTAGGGCTTACAAAAAAGTGAGAGATAAAAAAGAGTAATAATTTTAAAACTTACTTTATTATTATCCCACCAACACCTTATTTTTATTAATCACCCCATACACTTTGCCGTTTAATTTTTTATCGATAAATGGTGAATTTTTAGATTTAGAAACAATATCGCTAGTAGCAAGTTTAGTTTCGCTGTTGGGGCTAAATAAGGTAAGGTTGGCTGCTGTTTTTTCTTTTATTTCAGGAATGCTTAGGTGCAGTAATTGGCGTGGTGCAACGGTTATTTTCTCAATAAAATGGGCTAAGGGCAATTTGTTTTTAATGGCGGTATGAGCAACCGCAAAAGAAGTTTGTAAGTTAATGATGCCAAAAGCCGCATGGTCGAACTCACATTTTTTGTTTTCAATATTTTCAGGGGTGTGGTCAGAGCAAATAATGTCTATCGTTCCTTCTTTCAGTCCTTTAATCAATTCTTTTTGGTCTTCTTTAGTTCTTAGTGGAGGCAATACTTTGTAATTGCTGTCAAAAGTTTCCAAAGCTGTTTCGTCTAGCAGTAAGTGGTAAGAATTTACATCGGCAGTAACTTTTAGTCCCTTGGCTTTGGCTTGTTTTATCAGTTCTACTGATTTTTTTGCAGAAATATTGGTTAAATGAATGGCTGCATCGCAATATTCAGCTAAATAAATGGCTCGTGCTACTTGCAGTTCTTCGGCTAAAGACGGAATTCCTTTCATTCCCAGTCGAGTGCTTACCACTCCTTCGTTTATTTGTCCGTTGTTAAAAATATTTTTTTCATTAGGAAATTCCATTATTAACCCGTTGAATGATTTGGTGTAGAGCATGGCCCGGGTAAGTAAACTTGGATTTTCTATGCTTTTTTTATTGTCGGTAAAAACTACTGCACCGGCATTGTGCATATCGTACATTTCGGCAATTTCTTTTCCTTCGGCTTTTTCAGACAAACATCCGGCAGGATAAACATTTACAATGGCATTGGCGGTTTTGTTAATTACATATTCAATTCCGGATTTGCTATCGATAGTAGGATAAGTATCGGGCATGGCAACAACACCTGTAAAGCCACCTAAAGCAGCAGCTTTTAACCCACTGGTAAAATCTTCTTTGTGTTCATTCCCTGGGTCGCAAAAATTAGCTCTAAAATCGAACCAACCAATAGAAACGTGCAAATCAGGATAGGAGATTTCTTTGTAGTTCCCTGAATTTTTAATGGATTTAGCTATTTTAACGATAATTCCTTTTTCAATAAGAATGTCCATTTTTTGCCCATTCAAATTTGAGTTGTTGTCAACGATTACTGCCGATTTGATTAGTATGTCCATGTTGTTAGTTGTTACTAGTTATCTCTCGCAAAGACGCAAAGACGCTAAAATTATTTTTATATGAATCAGTAAAATCTTTAATTTCTAATTTCTAATCTCCAATTTATTTCATCAACCGTATCAAAGCAATTTCTACTGCTAAGAAAATAAGTGCTAAAATAACGCAAATTTTCCAATATTTTTTCCCTGATTCAATTTCGTTTAGTGCCGACTTAAATGAAACTTCGTTAGCGTTAACAATGTTGGCGTTTAGTCCATATTGTGTTAGCTGGGTGGTTAGCTCACTTTCGGTTAAACAGGCTAAATCAGATTCTTTTCTGTTGTAATTAAAAGCAATACCCATTTCTATGGTTTCGTTGCTAAGCAAATAATTGCCTGCTGTGGTAATTTCGTTGCCAAAGAAAATAGAGGTAGTATTTTGTTCGCTTTTAATTTTTGGAATAATCTCCATGTTGTTATTTTTCAGATGGAAAACATTGTCTTTAACATTGGTGTTGATATTGATGACATTGTTTTCTCCAATAATAAAGTAATTCGGATAGGTTGGTTGACTTAAAAAAGCAATGTTGTATAATACCGGAACAAAAAGTGCATGATTGGCAAAGTTGGTAGCAGTTTTGTTAAGACTTGAAGCACAAAGATAAACATGTCCTTTATTAATTTTAAAATCACTAAGAAATGGCGTTCCGTTGTTAAGCGTTAATACATCACTTCTGAAAATGGTATTAAAATCTGCCAACGCATAATGATTTTTAACCAACGGAAGGTTTAGTTTTTCAGCTTCTTTTTTCTCAAAAACATTATTAAAAACAGGATGTTCGTAGTTAATGTCTCTTACTTTTAATGACGAGGTATCGTTGGTTAAATAAGGATTTATCTGAAAAGCATTCGTTAGCAATTGATAGCTCTCTAAATTCATTTCTTCGGTAGGGAAAACTAACAAGCTTCCTCCATTTTCTACAAAAGATTTTAGCGTTTGAACTAATCCGCTATTCAGTTCTTTAAGCTCATTCAGTACAATTAAATTAGCCGTTTTTATGAGTGAATAATCTAGCTGACCAATAGCTCCCGATATAAAATTAAATAAGCTGTCGGTTTGGTAAAGAGCAGGAATAGACTTGCTTTCAGCAGTTTGTTTGTCGTGAATTTCTAAAACAGTTATCTGACTAGCAATTTGATAGGAGAAGTGAAAAGCATCATCGGTAACTACAGGATGGTCACGTAATTCTATTTTTCCTTGTTGTATGCCTTGCTGTTTGTTTTGATAATTAAAAGCAATGGTAGTTTTATCATTGGCCTTAATGGAAACACTTGTAGGTGTAATTAATTGCTCATTGATAAATAGTTTTACGGGAATATTTTCTATGTCTTTTTCGCCTTTATTCACTACAATGGCTTTTAATTCTTCCTGCTGATTAAACAAGTGAGTAGGCGATTCGAACCAACAACTATCAATATATAAGTTATCTATTTGGTTTCCCACAACAGGAATCAATAACCAATTAATGGTACTGTCTTGTTCCAAGTCGTTAAAGTCGCTAATGGTTTTTTGGAAATCGGAAAACAGGTAGAAATATTTATTGGCAATTTCTGCATTGTTAATGCCTTCTGTAGCTCTGGAGTATATGGCAGAAAGATTTTTAGTTTGAGGAACAATTTTTATTTGCTCAATTTTTTCTATGGCCTGCTCTTGCGAAAGTAAACGATATTCGCTTGAGGCAAAGGAGTTGGTATAAACCAAAAACTTATCTGAAGCACTATAGTTATTAACCACTTCGGCTGCATTGAGTTTAGCTTCATCAAGCAAAGCACCTAAATTTCCTGTGCTTTCCATGCTGAAAGAATTATCTACATAAATGCCCACTACTTTGTTTTTAGGGGAAGTTATTCCGCTGTTGGTGGGGATATAAGGTTGAGCAAAAGCAAAGACTAAGAAACTTATCGCTAAAATTCTGCTGATAAGAATTAACAGGTGTTTTAGCTTAGATTTTGATTGGGTTTCTTGCGTTACTTCTTTTAAAAACTGAACGTTGGAGAAGTAAATTTTTTTAAATTTTCGGAAATTAAATAGGTGAATGACAATAGGGATAGCTATTGCAAAAAGGGCATAAAGAAATTCCGGATAAACAAATTTCATTTAAAGGCAAAGATAGAAAAATAAATAGTTTAATTAGGTTAAAAGTTTATGAGGTTAATAGTTATTGGTTTGGCACGGTTAACAAATAATCATTAACTTTTTTCAAACCTACTTATACCAACCCGAATACATCACATAGCTTTCGGCAATTCTTTTAATTTCTCCTTCGGAAAGTTCTTGGTTCATTTCTTTCACTTTTTTGGCAGGTACTCCGGCATAAATGCAGTTGGCTTCTACATGTGTTCCTTGAGTAACAACAGCTCCGGCAGCAATAATGGTGTTACTTTCTACCACCACACCATCCATAACAATAGCTCCCATGCCTATTAGCACATTGTCTTTTACGGTACAACCATGCACTAAGGCATTATGTCCGATAGAAACATTATTACCAATATTAGTAGGATGTTTTTTATACGTGCAATGGATTACAGCTCCATCTTGTACGTTTACTCTGTTGCCCATGCGGATATAATGCACATCACCTCTAATTACTGCATTGTACCAAACACTACATTCATTTCCCATTACTACATCACCAATAATAGTTGCGTTCTCTGCAAAAAAGCAGTTTGCTCCAAATTCAGGAGTTTTGTCGTTTATTTTTTTTATTAATGCCATTTTTTAGTAACCGTATTTATATTAAAACCTACCATTTATAGGTTAGTTGATGCAAATCATTGTTTGTAAAGGTAAAAATTCCTAAATTGCAAAAAGATTTACAAGTAAAATAAAAATCTCATACAAAGTTACAATATAAATTTTGCTTTGAGACGCAACTTAGTTGGTGAAAAATGAGTCTAAGTGTTACATAATTAATTCTTTTCTGTATGAAAAAATATTATAGTTTTTTAATTTTAGTAGTATTTGTGTTTAGCTCTAATATATATGCTACTCCTATTACAATAGGAACAGGAACAACTACCAATACAACTACAAGTTATCCAGCACCTTATGGTAACTGGTATCATGGAGCAAAACATCAGTTTTTAATTTTAGCTTCGGAGCTTAGTGCGGCAGGAATGACGGCTGGAAATATTAATAGTCTAGCTTTTGATGTAGCTCAGGCTCAAGGGACTCCATTACAAGGATTTACTATTGCATTAAAATTAACTTCTACTTCTACAGTCTCAGCTTTTGAAACGGGTTTAACAACCGTTTACGGACCTCAAACTCATACAGATGTTGTGGGTTTAAATAATCATATGTTTATAAGCCCTTTTTATTGGGATGGAACTTCTAACTTATTAGTAGAAACTTGTTTTAACAACACCTCTTGGACTAATAATGCAATGATTTATAACTCTACAACTTCATTTACAAGCTCCATTTGGTATAGAGCTGACAATCCGAATGTCTGTACATCTTCTTTGTCAAGTGTGACTGGAACTCAAAGACCTAATATGGTTTTTGATTGGATAGCAGCCAATATCCCGCCTTCAAGTAATTTTTCTGCAAGTACTACATACACTTGTTCGGGAGTGGTTTCTTTTACAGATTTGTCCACACAAAACCCTACCTCTTGGTTATGGAATTTTGGAGATGGAAATACTTCTACACAGCAAAATCCTACACATACTTATGTCTCTGGAGGTACTTATACAGTAACATTAATTGCTTGTAATGCTTTTGGTTGTGATACTTTAACTATGAATAATTTAATAACCGTAAATCTTTCTGGAAGCTCACCAATAGCGGCATCTTGTACACCTAATACATTAACTTATTGTTGTGGTTTCGGAATTACGCAAGTAGATTTTAATACTATCAGTAACTCATCTACAGATGGTGCAGCAGGATATAGCGATTTTACTTGCTATCAAACTACAGTTTTTGAAGGTGCTTCATATACATTATCAATAGGAAGTTCAGCTCAATCTACTCAAAATTATGCCGCTTGGATAGATTTTAATAATGATGGAGTTTTTAATAATACTACAGAACGTGTTTTTACCGCTACCTCTCAAATGAACACTTCAGGGAGTGTTTCAATTCCATCCGGAGCAGTTTTAAATACACCTTTGAGAATGAGAATTTCTGCTGATTATGATTTTAGTGCAGCTCCTACTCCATGTGCCAATTTAGATTTTGGTCAGGCAGAAGATTATACGGTTATTATTACCCAAAACTTAAATGCTCCAATAGCTGCTTTTAGCTTATCACCCAACCCAAGTTGTAGTGGAACAACTTGTTTTACTGATCAATCTCAAAATGTACCGACATCATGGCTGTGGAATTTTGGTGATAGTAATACTTCTACACAACAAAACCCTTGTCATACTTATGCGGCAGATGGTGTTTATACAGTAACGTTTATTGCTACCAATACCAATGGAAGTGATACTATTACTCAAACTGTTAATATTACAACGGCAAACCAAGTGTTGTCTGCAAGTTGCACACCTTCTACGCTTTCTTATTGCTGTGGTTATGGAATTTTAGATGTCAGTTTTAATACCATTTCTAATTCATCGGCAGATGGTTCAGAAGGATATAAGGATTTTTCTTGCTCTCAACAAACAACGCTTAATGAAGGGTCTTCTTATGTTATAAATATTACTACAGGATCAAGTAATGCTCAAGATACTAGAGTTTGGATAGATTTTAACAATGATGGTGTATTTAATAATACGAATGAATTAGTACTTACTATAAACAATGCTTTTAATCCAATAGGAAATATTACTATTCCTAGTGGAGCAGTTTTGAATACACCTTTAAGAATGAGGATTACTTCTGATGTAGTTGGAAATGTTCAAAATGCATGTGGCAATTCTAATTTCGGTCAGACAGAAGATTATGGTGTTGTTATTCAACCGAACACATCACCACCTACAGCTAATTTTGTAGCTTCAGACACCAACACTTGTTCAGATACTATTCATTTTACAGATTTATCAACGAATATTCCAACTGGATGGACGTGGTATTTTGGAGATGGAAATACTTCTACACAACAAAATCCATCACATTATTACACCAATCCTGGAACTTATACAGTTAGTTTAGTTGTTACCAATGCTTTTGGACAAGATTCAGTAGCAATGGTAAACTACATTACTATAGAGTGTTTTAATACTATGCCAATTAGTGGATCAATTGTAATAACAGACTGTAACGGTACGCTTTACGATGATGGAGGGGCAAGTATGCCCTATTCAAATAATACCAATGGAGTGGTAACTATTCAGCCTACTGGAGCAGCACAAATAACATTAAATTTTGTGTCTTTTAATTTTGAAAGTGGTTTTGATTCGCTGTTTATTTATGATGGACCAACAATAGCTAGTCCTATTTTGGGAGGATTTTCTGGAACCAACTTACCAGGAATAATTACATCAACAGGAGGAAGTATAACTATCAGACAAAAATCTGATTTTACGGTTGTGAGGCCTGGTTTTGAATTGAATTGGTTCTGCTCTACTAGTAGTTCTAATAATATGCCTGTAACAGGAAACACTTCTTACACCGATTGTAATGGAACTTTGTATGATAATGGTGGACCATCGTTAGATTACTCAAACAATACTGATGGAACAGTAACTATTCAACCAGCAGGAGCAACTCAAATTACACTTACTTTTGGAACATTTGATTTTGAGAGTGGATTTGATTCATTAATTATTTATGATGGACCAACAACGGCTAGTCCTGTTTTAGCGGGGTTGTCAGGTAATGCCTTGCCTGCACCTATTAGTTCAAGTGGAGGAAGTATTACCATAAGACAAAAAACTGACTTTACGATTGTTCGACCTGGTTTTCAATTAAATTGGACTTGCTCTACAGTTGGAATAGATGAAAATTTATTGAGTACAGACATAAATGTATTTCCAAACCCAGTTTCGGATATACTTCATGTTGAAGTAAATAATTTTAATATTGACATAAAAGAATTAGTATTGGTAAACACAGTAGGGCAAGTAGTAGATATAATTGTTCCTCAAACTAATATTTTTATTTATGAGTTTAGTGTTGCTCATCAACCCAAAGGAATTTACTTTATGAATGTTATTTCAGACAAAGGAGTAATAACGAAAAAAATTATAGTTCAATGATAAAAAGAGTTTTAATACTATTCGTTGCCATTATTAGTAGTGGTTATTTGTTTGCATCCCATTTGGTAGGAGGAAGTTTAGGTTATGAATACATGGGTCAAGTAGGAGCAAATTATAGATATAAAATTATCCTTACAGTATATAATAATTGCGATAATAATTCTCAAATACCAATACCTGTCGCATCACATAATGTCTCTATTTATCAACAAGATATAGGTGGAAATCCAATGGGCGGTGGAAATAAAAGTCTTTTTCAGACAGTCTCCGTTCCTATTGTAGACTCTAATTTAGTTCAACCTCCTGTTTCTAGTGGTTGTGCAGTAGGTCAAAGTGTTTGTATTTATAAAGCTGTTTATGAAACGTTGGTAGATTTACCTTTAAACTTTAACGGTTATCATTTATATTTTGAAAATTTTGCTAGAAATGCTGCTATAACCAATTTGTTAAACCCCGGAGGTACGGCTATGGCTTTTCATGCTTATATAGCCCCTTCGTTGGTAAATAACAGTTCGCCTGTTTTTCAAGATGATCCGGTTCCTTTTTTATGTGTAAATGATACAGTTTCTATATTGAATACTGCTATAGATCCTGATGGAGATCAACTGATTTTTTCTTTTGTAACGCCTTTTCAAGGCGCAGGACAAGCTCCAAGTCCACTTCCATGGACAATTCCAGCGGTAAATTATAATGGTGGTTATTCAACAGCTCAGCCTTTTGGTGCAGGAGGTTTTTCTTTTATTAATGGGGCTACCGGGTTAACACAATATATGTCGCCTACAACAGGCAATTTTGTCGTAGCCGTTGAAATTAGAGAGTATAGAAATGGAAACTTGATTGGAGTGTCAAGAAGAGATTTACAGTTATTAGTGATTACTTGTCCGCCTAATCCCGCTCCAAACTTATCAAATACAGGAGGAAGTGGAGTAACACAATACACTATTAGTGAGTGTGATAATTTAACATTTCCTATCACCTTTACAGATCCTAATGGAGATAGTTTAACATTAACTGCTACAGGTCAAATTTTTGATCCCAACTTTATGAATCCTCCTGCAACTATTAATTCACCAGTTACAGGAGCAGCAACAGTAACTTCTAATTTTAGCTGGACAGCTCCTTGTGGTTCTGCCCAAGCATTACCCTATCAATTTTCAGTATCAGCAACAGATGATGGCTGCCCTCCAAAAACTACTAATGAAGTATATCAAATTACTGTGGAACCACCAACACCACCAGATACCATTATTGGACCTTTAACAGTTTGTCCAAATACAACAGCTTCATATACTACAAGTCCCATTTCCGGATATACGTTTAATTGGGTGGTAACAGGAGGAACGGTAGCTTCGGGGCAAGGAACAGATTCTATAACGGTTAATTGGGGAAGTTCAGGGACAGGTACAATTACTTTGAATAGCTTAAATGGTTGTGGTTGCCCTTCAGATGTAATAAGTATTAGTGTAAACATTTTACCATCTCCTTTCGCTGATGCAGGAAATGATACCACTATTTGTTTAGGAGATAGTGTGCAGTTAGGAGGTAGTCCAACAGGACCAGGTGGTTCTACTATTACATGGTCACCAACAACTGGCTTATCTAATCCAAATATAGCGAATCCTATAGCTTTTCCTTCTTCAACTACCACTTATATTGTAAGTGTTGATAATGGTATTTGTCCAACAACGGATACGGTAACAGTTTTTGTTGGTTCAGCATTGATTAATGCAGGAAATGATACAACTATGTGTATTGGTGATTCTGTTCAATTAAGTGCAACTGGAGGCGTAAGTTATTCTTGGTCACCAACAACAGGGTTGTCTAATCCAAACATAGCTAATCCTATAGCGTTCCCTAACACCACCACTACTTATGTGGTTACTGTTACTGACTCATTAAGTTGTACAGGTGTTGATTCGATTACGGTAACAGTTGTTAGTCCACCCGTAATCACCATTACCAATGATACCACGATATGTGACGGAGCTTGTGTGCAGTTAAATGCAACAGGCGGAACAAGTTATAGTTGGTCGCCAACAACAGGTTTGTCCAATCCAAACATAGCCAACCCAATAGCTTGTCCAACAGTAAACACAACTTATGTAGTAACAGTTAGTAATGCAGCGAACTGTATGAATACAGATAGCGTAACTATCACTTTAAACCCGTTGCCAACGATAACAGCAAGTAATGATACTACGATATGTGATGGAGCATGTGTACAATTAAATGCCACAGGCGGAACAAGTTATAGTTGGTCACCAACAACAGGCTTGTCTAATCCAAACATAGCCAATCCAACAGCTTGTCCAACAGTAACTACCACTTATGTAGTAACAGGAACAGATGCGAACAACTGTACCAATACAGATACAGTTGTGGTAACAGTAAGTCCATTACCAACAGCTAATGCAGGTAATGATACGACTATATGTATAGGAGATAGTGTTCAATTAAATGCTACAGGAGGAGCAAGTTACACATGGACACCAGCAGGAAGTTTAACCAATCCAAACATAGCAAATCCGATAGCCTTTCCTAATACTACCACTACTTATGTAGTAACCGTTACAGATGGTTTAGGATGTGTTGATACAGATACAGTTATTGTAACAGTAGCAAGTCTGCCAGTAATCACCATTACCAATGATACCACGATATGTGATGGAGCATGTGCACAATTAAATGCAACAGGAGGCACAACTTATTCATGGTCGCCAACAACAGGCTTATCCAACCCAAATATTGCTAACCCAACCGCTTGTCCAACAGTAAATACGACCTATGTAGTAACAGTTAGCAATGCAGCGAACTGTACGAATATAGATAGTGTAACTATAACGATTAATCCACTTCCAACCATAACAGCAAGTAACGATACTACGATATGTGATGGAGCATGTGCACAATTAAATGCAACAGGCGGAACAAGTTACACATGGTCACCAACAACAGGGTTGTCTAATCCAAACATAGCTAATCCAACCGCTTGCCCGACAGTAACTACAACTTATGTTGTAACAGGCACAGATGCGAACAACTGTACCAATACAGATACAGTTGTGGTAACAGTAAGTCCTTTGCCAACAGCCAATGCAGGACCAGACACGAGTATTTGTGGTGTAGGCTCAGTAGTAATAGGAGGGTCACCATCAGGACCGTCAGGATCAACTTTTAGTTGGAGTCCTGGGACAACATTAAATGACAGCACTTTGGCAAATCCAACAGCAAGCCCAATAGTAAATACTACTTATGTGTTAACGGTTACAGATACCAATGGTTGTGAAAATGCAGATACTGTAAATGTCACCATTAATACTCCACCAGTAGTAGATGCTGGTAATGACACCAATATATGTACAGGAAGTTCAGTAATAATAGGAGGGAATCCAACTACACCATCTAGTGCATCTACGTACAGCTGGACACCAGCAGGCACCTTAAATAATACAACAATAGCTAATCCGACTGCTACACCAACAGTAAGTCCAACTACTTATTACGTAACTGTTACCGATTCGGTAGGTTGTACCAATATTGACAGTGTAACTATAACTATCAATCCACTTCCAACGATAACAGCAAGTAACGATACTACTATATGTGATGGAGCATGTGCGCAGTTGAATGCAACAGGAGGAACAAGTTATAGTTGGTCACCAACAACAGGCTTGTCTAATCCAAACATAGCCAATCCAACCGCTTGTCCAACAGTAACTACAACTTATGTAGTAACAGGCACAGATGCGAACAACTGTACCAATACAGATACAGTTGTGGTAACAGTAAGTCCCTTACCAACATCTAATGCAGGAAATGATACGACTATTTGTATAGGAGACTCAGTTCAATTAAATGCTACAGGAGGAACAAGTTACACATGGACTCCGTCTGGAAGTTTAACCAATCCAAACATAGCAAATCCTATAGCCTTTCCTAATACTACCACTACTTATGTAGTAACCGTTACAGATGGTTTAGGATGTGTTGATACAGACACAGTTATTGTAACAGTAGCAAGTCTTCCAGTAATCACCATTACCAATGACACTACGATATGTGATGGAGCATGTGCACAATTAAATGCAACAGGCGGCACAGGTTATAGTTGGTCGCCAACAACAGGCTTATCCAATCCTAATATATCCAACCCAATAGCTTGTCCAACAGTAAATACGACCTATGTAGTAACAGTTAGCAATGCAGCGAACTGTACGAATATAGATAGTGTAACTATAACGATTAATCCACTTCCAACCATAACAGCAAGTAACGATACTACGATATGTGATGGAGCATGTGCGCAGTTGAATGCAACAGGAGGAACAAGTTATAGTTGGTCACCAAGTACAGGTTTATCAGATAGTACTATTGCTAATCCAACAGCTTGCGTTACTTCTCAAACAACTTACGTGGTTACAGGAACAGATGCTAATAGCTGTGTTAATACAGACACAGTAACAGTTAGTATAAACCCTCTACCTACAATTACTGCAAGCCCAGATGTTTGGGTATGTGTAGGAGATAGTGCTCAAATTTTTGCAAATGGAGGAACGAGCTATACTTGGTCGCCAACTTCGGGATTAAGTAATCCTAATATTTCAAACCCTATGGCAGCTCCTGCGAATACTATTACGTATGTAGTAACAGGAACGGATATTAATGGATGTTCTAATACAGATAGCGTTGTAGTTACAGCAAACGATACTGTACCTATTAGTTTAGCAAACGATACTACTATTTGTGTTGGAGATTCTGTTCAGTTAGGAGGAAATCCAACTTCTGTAACCGGAACTACCTTTAATTGGTTTCCAGCTGGTTCGTTAAATAATCCTACTTCAGCAAACCCAATAGCTTTCCCAACAGTTACTACTACATATTATGTTACCGCTACTAACGATACTTGTTCCACAACTGATTCAATAACGATTACGGTACATCCAATATCTAACATTAGTGCAGGAAATGATTTGAGTATGTGTTTTGGAGATACTGTTCAATTGAGTGCTAGTGGAGGAGCTAGTTATGTATGGTCACCGGGCAATTCACTTTCGGACTCTACTATTTTCAATCCGTTGGCTTTCCCAACAACAACAATGTCTTACACAGTTAATGCTTTAGACACAAATGGATGTAACAACAGTGATACAGTACTGGTTACTGTGAACCTATTGCCAACCATAAATGCAGGAAATGATGTGTCAATATGTGATGGAGATACTGCTCAATTACAAGCTACAGGAGCTTCGAGCTATCTGTGGACACCAAGTGTAGGTTTATCGGATACTGCTATTGCTAATCCGTTGGCATTTCCAACTGTTACTACTTCTTATGTTGTAACAGGAACAGATACCAATAGCTGCTCAAATACAGATACAGTAGTAGTAAATGTAAATGCTTTACCAACCATAACAGCCTTTAGCGATACAGCAGTTTGTTCGGGAGTTTCAGTTCAGTTAAATGCTACGGGTGGAAGTGCTTATACATGGGTTCCTGCTGCAACATTAAATAATGCTAACATTCCGAACCCAATAGCATCACCTATTACCACTACTACTTACCAAGTTACAGGTGTTGATACGAACGGATGTTCAAATGTTGATTCTGTTACCATTACCATTAATGCCTTACCAACTATAAATGCAGGTACTGATGTAGCTATTTGTATAGGAGATACTGCTCAATTGCAAGCTTCAGGAGGAAATGGATATCTATGGACACCAAGTGCAGGCTTGTCGGATACCACTATTGCAAATCCGTTAGCTTTCCCAACTGTTACCACTACTTATATTGTGATGGGTACAGATACCAATGCTTGTGAGGGAACAGATACTATTGTGGTAACCGTAAATCCGTTGCCTACAATTAGTGCCGGATTAACCGATACGGTTTATATTTGTAATGGAGATTCTGCTCAGCTAAATGCTACAGGAGGAACAAGTTATGTATGGACGCCAAATACCAATATCACTAACAATACTATTGCTAATCCGTTTGTTTTCCCTCCAGTTACCACTACCTATTATGTAACAGGCACAGATGCAAACTCATGTAGTAACTCCGATTCTGTGGTAGTAAGCGTATTTGCTATACCTAATTTAACGGATACGGTTCTTTGTGTTGGCGATAGCATTCAATTAACAGCTTATGGTCCACCGGGAGCAACATACACATGGACGCCTCCAACTGATTTGTCAAACCCTAATATTGCTAATCCATATACATCAACTATGGTAACCATTACCTATACGGTTACTGTTCAGGACACTAATGGTTGTATTGATACAACACAAATTACGGTTACTGCCGAAGATAAACCAAATGCTGCTTTTACAGTAGAAACAACACCTGCTTGTGATGGAATATTAGCTGTATTTGATAATACAAGTACGGGAGCAGATAGCTATTTATGGTTATTTGGAGATGGTAGTCAGTCGAATGAAACGCACCCAACCTATACATTTACTTATGGAGCTTCGTTTACTACTATTTTAAATGCCTATAGTGCTAATGGGTGTGTTGATACGGCTATGTTTAATATTTCATCATTAAGTTTTGAAGAACAGTTTAACTTAACGCCACCAAGTGTGTTGACACCTAATAGAGATGGACATAATGACGAATTTAAATTAGATTTACCCGAAGCGATTAGTGCATGTACTAACATTGAAATCTTTAACCGTTGGGGAATGAAAATGTTTGAATCTAAAGGACAAAATATTGGTTGGGATGGAAGGACTACTGCTGGTGAAGAAGTTCCTGATGGTACCTATTTCTATATTGTAGATGTAAAAGGTATTATTAAGAAAGGTTCTATTACCTTAATGAGGTAGTTCAGACTGTTTGAGTACCAAGGAATAAAATAATTTTTGAAAGCACTATTTTTTTAGTGATATTTGCCCCTGATACTCAAACAACTTTTTAAAAACATGAACAAATTATTTTTACTTGTACTAAGCATTAGCCTTTTTAATTCCTCATTTGCACAACAGCAAAACTTTCCAACTAACCCTCATCAAAATGCTTTTGATGTAGCTTATCAGCAATATCCACAAGTTCCAAAAGGAATGTTGGAAGCTATTTCGTTTACCATGACACGTTTTCGTCATGTAGAAAATGAAACGAAAGGTTGTGCAGGATTGCCTCTGGTTTATGGTGTAATGGGACTAACATTAGACGGAGAAGGTTATTTTAAAAATAATTTGAATTATGTTGCTCAATTATCAGGAATAAGTGTGCAACTAATACAAAACAATCCACAACAGAATATATTGGCATTTGCAGCAGCTTATAACACCTTGTTACAGCAATTAAATGGTAATAAAAGTAATATTGAAAACCATGTTTCTATTTTAGCAACTTTAAGTGAATTGCCTTACAATGGTTTACAACAAGATTTTGCGTTAAACTCTCATTTGTATTCGGTTTATAGTTTTTTAAACGATAAAGCAGCACAAACTCAATATGGTTTTCCTCAACATACATTTAGCATGGAAAAGATTTTTGGGAAAGAAAACCTGATAATTTTAAGTGCTAAGTATGTAAAAGTTACGGATGAAACCGTTACAGATGCTAACGGAAATGCTTATCAAACTTCTAATATCGGTAACAAATCACCTGATTATCCACCGGCACTTACTAATCTAACTTCATGTAATTATAGTTCAAGAAATGGAGTAGCTGTTTCTGCTGTAACCATACATACCATTCAAGGGAGTTATGCAGGAGCTATTTCTTGGGCAAATAACTGTTCGTCAAATGTTTCTTACCATTATGTATTGCGTTCATCTGATGGACAAATTACACAAGTAGTATTAGAAGCAAATAAGGCCTGGCATGTAGGTTCTGAAAATCCTTATACTATAGGTTTTGAGCATGAAGGTTGGGTAAATGATTCAACATGGTACACGGCTGCTATGTATCAATCTTCTGCGGCTCTTGCTAAAGATATTACTCAAAGTGGTTATGGAATTAGTGCGTTGAGAACAGCTTATTTTCCTTGGTCAAGATTTACAAGATACAATATTGCAGGAATTCCTGGGAGTTGTGTGAAAATTAAAGGACATCAGCATTATCCTAACCAATCACATACCGATCCGGGACAAAATTGGGATTGGGATTATTACTACAAACACTTAAACAACACCACTACTGTTACTACTTATACTGCTTCTTCCGGAACGATTACCGATTTAGGCGGAGCAAGTGGAAATTACACCAATGATGAACGTACCTTGCAGTTAATTCAGCCGACAGGTACTAACCAAATTAACCTTACCATCAATCAATTTGATGTGGAGAATACTTGGGATTACCTCTATATTTATAATGGAACTAGCGTGTTTTCCCAAAAAATAGGAGAATATACAGGAACTTCTATTCCTTCCACCATCACTGTTAATGGTAGTGCGGTGTTAATAGAATTTCGTTCGGATTGTGCTACCACAGCTCCGGGATATAGTATCAGTTGGAATGCTGTTTCTCCAGATATAATCGCCCCCACTACGTCAATTTCAGCTCCAACAGGCTGGGTAACCAGTAACTTTACCGCCAACTTTACCGATGCAGATAATGTAGGCGGAAGCGGCATTCAAAAAAGCTACTACCAAGTAATCGATTATGATGGCACCGAATGGAGAG
>Ga0207905_1000095_pt1 | contig 52033 bp, 51 predicted proteins | sample LinPmetageLP49_FD_184060 | JGI IMG/M metagenome (GOLD analysis project Ga0207905, IMG submission 184060) | Marine viral communities from the Subarctic Pacific Ocean - LP-49 (SPAdes) | ecosystem: Environmental > Aquatic > Marine > Oceanic | place: Pacific Ocean | collected 2011-08-27 | reverse complement strand
TCGTTCGGTCACTTGTCTGGCGGCCTCTCTCTTGAACTCTTCTTGATATCGTTTGCTGCTCATAAACACCTCTCTGGATAGCCATTTTCTCTGGCTGAAAGGTGTCTAGCAAATTAGGGGCGATTCAGTTTATTACTGGCAAAAGATATTCGGACCATCCTTTCAGGCGTGAGGTGAAAAATGAGTTATAGCTATACAACAACAGAAACAAAGACATTTACTCTTACCCATGCCAATTATTTAGCATCAAAACTGGCAACTGACCTAAAACGAATACAGCGCTTTTACAACAGCCCCAGTAATCTTATGATTGAAAAGTACGAAAAGGAAATTGCACAGTACTTAAAAAATGGCTATTTAAAAAGAGTGACCTATGGGTTTGAAAAGGATGGAAACTGGATAGAGCCAACTCTGATATATACCGCCAGCGATATCGAAACAGAAACTAATGACGACCCGGGAAAAGTAAAGCCGGGAAAAGATGTTAACGGTGCTTCATTTTATAGTTTTCTTGAATACTCGGAAAAATGGTATTCCCTCTCAGAATCTGAAAAAGAAAAATTCAAAGACGGACTACCAATTCAACGAACAACAGCAAGCACCCCCGGAATAAATGGATATCTTGAAGATGACCGCATGTATTCTTCTGGTGGTAAAGCATTGTCACGAGCAAGCGTAAGGAGTTATGGATGAATACATCACCTGCTATGAATGGTCTTTTTGAAACGGCGATTTCATACCCTGATTTCGATGCCCAAGATCGCTTAAATCGGCTGGTAGGATTAGACGATCACAAAAGACGATTAACTAAAATGCTGTCTTTACTGGTTAACCCACAAGGGATAAAACGATGGGCAGAGACACATCATTCTGGTGCCGATCAATTGGTCAACATGATTCTCCGACGACCACCACTGATTGTTCTTGAAGGTGATGTAGGTTCAGGAAAATCAGAGCTGGCAGAAACTATTGGTGATGCAGTAGCTCGCCAGGCAGATGTAGATATAACCTTACTACCTTTAAGTTTATCTAGTCGTGGGCAAGGACGAGTTGGAGAAATGACGCAACTTATTTCCAGCGCGTTTGAATATACGGTTAGTGAAGCGAAGAAACTCAAATCGGAAAGTGGTATAGCTCGTGGCGGTATAATCTTACTCGTTGATGAAGCTGACGCTCTAGCCCAATCCAGAGAAGCTGCACAAATGCACCATGAGGATAAAGCTGGCGTAAACGCATTTATACGTGGCATTGATCGAATTTCGAACGGACAACTTCCAGCTGCAGTAATTATGTGTACTAACCGTATTAACGCCCTTGATCCAGCGATTAAAAGACGTGCGGCCGATATACTAAAATTTACACGGCCAAATACAGAACAACGATTTTTCGTTCTGAATAATACTTTGTCTCAGCTTGGTTTCAATCAGCCACAAATTGATTCTCTCGTAGAGGTAACGGGAGAAATCTCTGACAGACCATACGGTTTTACCTTTTCAGACCTAACTCAGAGACTAATTCCTGCAATTGTATTAGATGCCTACCCTAATCAGGCTATAACTCCTGATCAAGCATTGCGAGTAGCACAAACAATTGAGCCTACACCGCCTTTTAAGGAGCAGTAATAATGAGCGAATGGTCTCTCCCCGAACTGCTTAAAAACCTACACAAAGATATTGAGGGTAAATTATCAATTGTCCGCACCTCATTTGCACACCCTGGAGCAAAAGGTGATGGCAGTGAAAATGTATGGTTAGAACTGCTAAATACCTATCTTCCGAAAAGATACCAAGCTGCTAACGCTTTTGTTGTAGATAGCAATGGTATCTTTAGCGATCAGATTGATGTGGTGGTCTTTGACCGCCAGTACTCTCCTTTTGTCTTCCATTATCAAGATCAAACTATCATTCCGGCTGAAAGTGTCTATGCCGTTTTCGAAGCTAAACAAGCGCTAAATATTAGTATGGTTAAATATGCACAAGAAAAAGTAGCAAGCGTACGAAGACTTCACCGAACCTCTTTGCCTATACCTCATGCTGGAGGCGTCTACCCACCGAAGCCATTAATACCAATAATGGGCGGAGTTCTGACTCTTGAGAGCGAATGGAAACCGGCATTAGGTGAATCTTTGCTAAAGCAGCTTGAAGCTGAAAAGGGTAATTCCAAATTAGATATTGGATGTGTTGCTAGTCATGGGTATTTTTTTTATGACAACAAGAATGCAAAATATGACTTGAAACCAGAAGCTAAAGCGGCAACAGCGTTTTTATTTAAATTGATTTCTGAATTGCAGTTTAGTGGAACAGTTCCGATGATTAATATACAAGCATACGGTGATTGGTTGCTTGAAGAAGAGTAATCTGAATCTAAATTATCAAAACTGAGCTGTAGTAATTCAAACCTGATCTGACAGACACCGTCTGAAAAATCGGTAACTGTCAGATCAGGTTTGAATTACTACATCTGAACAGATATTTTCTGTGTTACGGGTTCACAGGCTCAACCGCTAGCAGATGGTTGGAAAACGAGCTCTTGGTTTCACACCGCCAAGTTGCCCAAAGCTTTGAACCACCTTGGTTAGGCGTCCCTATATCGAGTTCAACTGCCAACCAGTTTCTTGACGCCATAACGTAGCGATTTGAACCTGGAAAAAGCATCATTTCTGCTTCCAGATTAACGTCCATTACCTGTTTTTTCTTCGCCACCGAATTAAGCACATGGAAGAACAGCCTCTCCATTACGGAAACCAATGAAGGATGGACAACAGCTGTTGAGGTTAGTTGCTGTATCTGAGCCCAATTAGCCTTCGGTTCAACATCCTTTCTAGAGGTGACCCCCCAAGCCGCAACATGAACATCGCCCGAAATGATCGTCACCTTGAGCGCCTTGTCCTCAGCCACATTCAACAGAGTTTCAATTAGCCTCTTTCGTTCACCTTCATGATCGTCATTAGTCCAATGATCCTTCAGGTCGTCAGCACTACTATCCAGTACATGATCCGAACCAAAGCTGTCCATAAAAGCTTCTGCCAATGAGAGCTTAGGATGTACGACCGGGACAGACGACATGAAAAGAAGATGCTGACAACCAGCACCAGGATGCTTTCTCTCGTTAGCAGGCACCTGCTTAAGCCAATACTTTAATGCATCCCAAGTATCTGGACCCAATACTTGCTCATGGGAGCGTTCGGTCCGCAAATCCGCAACAACCAACTGAGTTGGACCAACGGAATGAACAAAAGTAAATCCAGGTTGCTTATCCAAGAGCGGCAATGCCAACCTGTCCGTTTTGAGAATTTGTTTCCAATGCAACGGCTCAAACATGGGATCATCGGTTCTTACATCCAGATTGCTTCGGGTGGTTAGCTCTGGCAACTTATCAATCGCATGCTGCATCTGGAAAACCCAAAATGCTCGGCGCGCATGATAGAACAACCTTTGAAACAATGGACTGCGTTGCATCTCAGCGCTGTACGAACCCCAGCCATCAAATATATCGTGGTCGTCCCACATCATTACAGTTGGCATTCTAGACATTGCCTGTGCAGCATCGAGAGTTTTCTGCTGGCGCCCCCACGACAATCGCTCATTTGGCAACCAACGGATGCTGTACTGCTTAAAATAGTAGTCTTCAATCTTTCTATCTAAAGCCGCATTAACTGCGTATTTCAACTGTTCTTCGCGAGACAGCCCTATCCACTCTTTCAGGGGCTTTATATCTTCCCAGATTGAATCAAAGTAGATCTGGTCTCCCCCCATCAGCAACAAATGAAACCTCTGATTGCCCTTATCATGGCATCGGCTCTCATGCCATAACTGCTCCTTATCTAGACGGTACTCATCGGGACGAACTTCCTTGTCATGACTACAGAGTAAATCTTCCCATACCGCGTTTTCAGATTTAATAAGTTTACGGATACCATTTGGGTCAGAGAATCCATTACACGAAACGTACGCGGTTCGAGGCGCGTACCCTTTACCAGGAACCGTAAAACTCCAAGCCTCATCTACACCTGCTATTCGATATTCAACTCGGCGCTCATTGACTTTTTGCTTGCAAGACAGATCGTAACGCAAATACCTACAGCGACCATGTTCTAGCAAGGTTGTTGGCGTTTTCGCCTTTTTACCCTCAATGGTGATCTGTGGTTCGGCGTCTTTCTCATGGATTCCAATTAAAACACTAACCTTCCAATCACCGCCTTCAGAACAACCTCGAAACGATAATACTGGCCCAATCACGAGTTTAGTCATATTTATCTCCCCACTACCCTGCCCCTAGTTTTGCTCTTTAGCTATAATTTTTACAATCCTAGACCGAGCTGATGCTCGTTCTGCGAGCAAATCACTCTCGCCCGACTGCTCCAACCAGTCCCAAAAACGCTGAACAGCTAGCCTTGTTTGCACTGGATCGCGACAATTAGCCAAGAAAACAAATTGCATTTTTTGTACGTTATCCGCGACATACACTCCGAAAGGACTATTGATTATCGTTGCATCGGGAAAGCCCAGCAGATTGGTTGCTTGATTCTCTGTGACGGTACGGTGACAGGCGATGATATGTAGAGGCCCGCACACGACCCCCAACTCCGATACCAATAAATGATCCTGAAGATGAGGCCTACCAACTGGTTCCCTGGCTGCAGCCACGCTAAAAGCAGCGGGAACAGCATGCACCTTTACCAGGACCTTCTTATCGCCAATTCGAATTGTGGCGGAATTTATCGTCTTGTTTCTCTTAGCGTCCGGCCTTGCGGAAAGGGCCTCAAGTAGCTCCTTCTCCATAACTGCCCTGCGACCGGCGAAATCGAGCCGACTCCATTCAAGCGCGGCCCCTAGATCGTACCTACCTGCCTTAGCCCCTTCGCCGCCTCGCCTGGTCTGAGTAAGAACAGCATCGAAAATGGCTTTGTTAACCTCTTTATTAAGATCTGCGACGGTTTTAATTTCACCACCCCGAAATGCAGACATAGAATTCTTGTACGCTGCGAATCGCTGATCTCGTTTCTTCTGATCCGTATCTGTTGAGGCCTCGAATCGAGGAAGCTCTACGAAGCGCACTTTGCCAGGAGATGTTTTTAGAGCTTCGGCATACTCAGCATGACATATACCAACATCCTCCCCAGTCTTTGCCCAACCGGCATTACCGTTATACAGAACAATGAGAATGTCGCAGTCGCGAACTTGCTGTAGGCACGAATCCCAGCTATCTGCCGAATGATCCAATGCTTCTGAATCTTCATTGATCCACACTTTGAACGGCTGGAAGCCAAACAGTATTTGACTTTCTATCTCTCTCTTTAGGTCTCGACGAATATCCGTCAATGATACTTTCTCATCGGAAGAGAAAATATCATTGCATCGACTTGACAACATGATCTTGATCTTTCTACTCGTCGCCATAAAATCTTCCGTTATGATTTTCTAAAAAAGCTCATCAGTAGTGATCCAATGGCTTAATGAGTTTTCCACTCCATTCGATCAGTTTATGAGGAACACCGGAAGTGACCTCTTTAAAGACGGTTTCCATTTCATCAAATGACGCGGCGACGATGCTCTGAAGTGAAGATTCGCTCGCCAGTTGTTGCAAAAGCGCGCGCTGACTCTCAGCTCTCATTGAGTGCTGCCCTGGTTCATCAAACAAGATCATGCCAGGGTGATTACCAGGGATCGACGGCTGCGCCGAAGTTTGGTAAAGCGCGAGCAGGTAGCTCCAGATGAGGCGCACGAAGTCACTCGCACTAGAATCCGCTTTAATATCTGTTCGCCGGATTTCTCGAAGCTCCAATTGGGACAAGCAAGGTACTAGATTGTCTCGACTGATCTCAATATCTCGAACGGGTGCACTTTCGTATCCGAATGAGCCCGCATTTGCACGAAACTGCTTTTCAAAAATGGAAATTCGTTCCTCATCTTTACTGGAATAAGCTTTATCCGGCAAATTCCTTCTCTTCTTTTGATTCTCTAAAAGTCTGAGCGCAAGCCCCGTGAATTTATCAACAGCAGAAAGAGTGGAGCTTGCAAGTTTCTCCAGGGACTCCATCTCAACTTCGATCTTCACTTGCCTTCGATACACAGCTTTAGATTCAGTCTCTCCAGAGCTCATATCTTTCCTCAATGAAGTAAGGTAATCGTACTTAGCCGCGACTTGAGCTGACAGATCACTTTTACGAGCGTTCGAATCTCTAAGCGCCTCTTTTAGCCCAGTGATTTGTCTACTCAACATTCTTACCTGACTCTTCAGATACTGAATGTTTACTTCCAAGTCCATTTGAGGCCCAGCAATAGCTTCAGCCAGAAGGCTATCTTCTACCGACTGATGACACGTTGGGCACTGACCAGAAGCCAGCGCTACATCTAGTGAAGCACCCAATGTCTGTAATTTAGATGCAGCCTTGTTCCGCTCAAGGTCTTCTTGCGCCTCTTCAAGTAACTTCTCATATTCCGCCAAAGAGCTTTGGTGTAACGTATGTGATGCTGTCGATCGCTCATAAAAAACATTCAGCCTCTGTAGTTCAGCAGTGACACTATCGATTTCTGATATCGCATCATCACCTGTGGCTCTGCTGGTTTCTCTATCTTTATCAGACAGGGCTTGGTATTCCTCTCGAAGCTGGACCATATAGTCATCTAAAGAGGGGGCCGGAGAACCACCTGCTCGCACTACGGCAATTTCTTCGCCACTGAAGTTAACAGTTGGACCGGCTGGACACCCAACAATACTCATCCCTCTGTTCTGCGCCTGAACACGTAGATCTTTCAGAGTACTTCGCCATTCCGCATCAATTTCGACAGATTCTGCATTGAGCTTATTGCGCTCAGTGTTTGTCTCAAATACGTCTAAGTTGAGAAGGAACTCGATGACTCTTGTTCTAGCATCGCGTATACCAAAGAACGGGATTGTCGCAATATAATCAGTCCATCCCCGCTTTTGCTCAACTGCAAGAGCCGCGAACACAGTCTGAAGATAAAGCTTGGTCTCGCCTGATCCAGTAGTCGGCACTTGGGGTAACGATAAACCCAGAAAATCCTCAAGATATTTATGAAATCCTTCCTGCCGCTTAGCACTACCTGCATCGTGAATATAGGTTGAAACCGCTTCGCCCAGCTCTTCCTCATCAGTAATATGAGCAGCGGTAAACACTTCAATTAACTTTTCGGACCGACGCTCATCCCGAATTGACCTTCGAAAAGTGACTACTTCCCCGGCACCATTCTCGACCTCGACCCAGACGGCCGATGCGGAGATAGATATTTTACTACCTTCGTGTTCTATATAATCTTTGACAGCATATGGCAGAGATTTTGTGCCCTTCCCTCCAAGAAGCTCTTCCATCCCAATACCATATAGGAGCGTATTAACCAGCGTACTCTTTCCACATGAATTTCCTGCACGAACAATGGTTAACTTGCGATCAAAAGTAAACAGAAAACCAAAATCTTGGCCATCGGTAATCAGCTGAAGCTTGACCCCTCGAATTATCATTCCGCCTCCCATCCGCTAGACGCGTCATCGACCATACGCTCAGTAATATTTTTTCCTATTTCAAACAGGAACGACCTTTCGCTAGCGAGCAGACCTTCATTTTTTAACAGTTCTTGCAAAAAAACCTCTCCCAATTCCGATATTCTATATGCAGCAGAATCCTCATAAAGGAGACCTTCAGCTAAGGCAAATCGAATTGCTATCGCTAACGACGGATCAAACCCCCACGCCGAGACATTCAAATTTTTGCTTTTGGCAGCAACCACAAGCTGCTGTCTTCTTTCATTACTTTTAAGCGCCCAATTCAGCAAGTGGAGGCGAGGAAGTTTGGACCGACCTCCCCTCGAAGCTAGATAAAGAATCAGCAGCACCTGAGAAATTTTGTATAATGGCCGGTGCTCCGGGAAGACCGGCAATGGCCTACGATTGAAACGCAGTCGCGTAGATTTATTAATCATAATCAAGCTCACAGATTGCCAACCAACGAGCAACCATCAACCTGGCGACTTTACTTGCACTCGTTTCGTCAAACTCTGGCCCCAAATCAGAAACAACACGCTTTTCAAGTGCTCCCCGCACTTTCTCTGTTAAATCTTCAGGTGAGCCTGACCACGTCGCAGATGTTTCAACGACATAATTTTCAAATTCATTGATCAGTCGTACCAGCCGAACGTAGATCACAGGGGCAGAAGATTCAATCTTACGGAAGTAACCATCAGCGGAGAGGAACTGCTCTAGAGTGCGCTGATGAAACGCTTGTACACGAACATCATAGTTGGCCGAATCTTGCTTTTCAGACAAACGCATTTCGCATTTTCGACGAACATTCTTCTCATACTCTTCCTGGCTTCCGTTCAGCTCTGCCAGCTCTGGCGCAACCTCATCGAACACTAAAGATTGGCCTATCGCAGATCGGACTTCATTAATCTCAACAATGTAATTATCACCATCGTAGATCAACACACGGAAATCGTCGCCAATAAAAGACAACCCCCAGCTTCTCACCAAGGCCTCTTTGTTTCTAGCATGTGCTATTAAATTATTCTTATCGAATTCTGGTGTGACAAAAACCCAGCAAATTAATTTTGTCTCTCCCAGTCGCTTTTTCAGCTCAGCCTGGTAGATCTTGAGTTTCCCTAAGTCTTCAGTGATCTTGTCACGTTGTTTACTGTAAAGTTCACCACGCGCATAATGTTTATCTGGGCAATAACATTGGAAGGCCCAACCAGTTTTTAGTGTAAATCCTTCAATCCCGAAATCACCCGGAGATGCGGGCATTGGTTGGTAATTATCGTCGTGATATTTCCGCTTGAATATCTGTTGGCAAAGCCCTTCCCAGGAACTGCCATTGAAGGGGCCAAATTTGCTCCTGAACATCAGCTAGCCCCTTCAAGGAAAATGCAAGCCGACTCCCACCACGAACGACTTACTACATATATGTCCAAAATCAGAATCCACCCCTGTTTGTATTTGACTACGTCAAACAATCAATACCTAATGCCCAGTCTGATCAAATATCAACCAACTTCAATTTACTTGACAATCAGTATTCGATACATTCTACAGATTGTAAAGACGTTGTGAAGGCATTGAAAACCCTATGAACGAGCGTAAGACCGAATCAATCAATCTTCGGATGTCGCCAGGGATGAAAAGGCTGTTGCGTCGAGCGGCAGAGAAGGAACATCGGACACTTTCCAATATGCTGGAAATGCTGATCCTCAATTATTGTAAGAAGAACGGAATTACAGGGCCTGACATCGACAGAAATCCTTCGCATGATGAAGGAAAGCCCGACTAGGGAGCTTGTGTATATCTAAGAGGTAAAGACGTCGCCACATTGTCACCGCCGTATTCGTGGCTTTTCAGGCGTCACCTCTCCTCCGCCGAAACCCGCGATTCTGCACCATAAACGACTACTGCATATGCGGGGTTAGCGTCACCGCATCCATTGGCTCACCGTAGGTCTGGCTATACAACTCGGGATAGCGCTCTAGGTCCGCCTTTAGGAGGTCGGTCTGTTTGTTGACGGTTTCGGCTCTGGGCAGTGGGCCCAATCGCAGCTTGCTGGTAGTCATGCGCTGCCCCTCGCCGGTAGATCAGTGATTGGTAAGGCCGCAACACCAAATCGCAGTTAACGACGAGGTGTACCGGCAGGTCGCCCCGCCGGCGATGATGACACAATTAACGTCTTGGCCGCTCTCAGGCGCCGGCGAAGGGGCGGTCCCAGTGCCAACCGACGCCATCCTCCAGGTCCGTTTCCACCGTGATGTGAGGCCCTGCGCGGACCTGGCCAGCTCCCAGTTGCGCAGTATCGCCAATTCCCCATGACTGCCGACATCTCTCAGTAAATACCAAGTGCTCACGGATAGCGCGCAAAACGCGAGACCCATGGCCAATCCGGTACCGAGCCATTCCCGTTTGTCCGGGGATTTTCAACTCATACCCTGCGAGGGTAACGACATGCATCTGAGAGGATTTAGTGTATGTCAGCCCTCCCCCTCCGAACCTCCGCGAAATTTCTTATCCTGTTCACAGGTTTATTCCCGATCATATTCGCCACTGGGTGCACAACCGCATCGATACCACCGACCGCCACTGAAACACCCGCTGCCAAAACACTACCTTCCATCCCCAATGACTGGATTCCCGTAGCCCGATATGGACGGTATACGCTGATGGCGCTAACCCCTCGCGCCGCCCAGCACAATCTGCTGCTGCAAACTGTTCAGGTTTCCATTCCAACTGATAAGGCCGCTACGGTCGGCGAGGCACTGGATCAGGTGCTGCGGCATTCCGGTTACTCCCTCTGCGACAGTAGCGCTGAGGTATCTGTGCTCCATGATCTTTCGCTGCCCGCCTCCCATCGGCATTTGGGCCCGCTCCTTCTATACGATGCACTACGCACCCTTGCCGGGCCGGCATGGGTTCTGGAGGTTAATAACACTACACGGCAGGTCTGCTTCACACGGACAGGAGCACCAAAACCATGACCGGGTTGCTCCGCTCCAGGGTGGCACTTCAGGCCAGTCCATCTCCTCGGTTTTGGCTTGCTGCCCTGTTGATTGTGCCGGTCCTTACCTTGGCGCAGGGTACGCGGACTACGGAATCCGAGGCCTCCCATAGCCAACCGCAAAGTCTGGGTAACTCGTCCCCTGCTCAGGACTGGGGCCTGAACCCGGCTGAATGGGCACGTTACCAGCGATTGATGAAGGGGCCATTGGGCGTCTATTCGACAAACCTGGACCCTCTCACGGCATTGGGTATTGAAGCCCGAACTGAGATAGAACGGCGTCGTTATGCCGAATTACAGGTTCTGGCAGAGGCGCGACGAGTTGAGAAGCTATTGGTGTACCAGCGCGCCTATGACGCGGCCTGGCAACGGCTCTTCCCTGGCCTTCAGCCAGTTATGAGTCCCGCCGCCATCACAACCACTCCGATCACCAACTCACCACAACGTCTGGCCGTTTTCGTCAGGGACGATTGTCCGCCCTGTGAAAAGCGAGTCCAACAGTTACAGGATGGCGGTACGGGCTTTGACCTCTACATGGTCGGCAGCGGGCAGGATGACTCGCAACTCCGGCAATGGGCGACACAGGCAGGCGTTGATCCGAACAAGGTACGCTCAGGTGCTATCACCCTCAACCACGATGGCGGACGTTGGCAAAGCCTGAACCTGGCTGGCGACCTGCCCGCGGTCATCCAAAAGGTGAATGGCCAATGGCAGCGTCAGTGAACCCCGGCATCTTCCTCTGCCTGCTGTGGATCATATTCCAGTCCGGGTTCGCCCGCGCTGAACCCGCAATTCCGCCGGCCTATCAGGAGGCGGGGCTGCAGGCTGGTGTACCGCCGGTAATACTGTTCGCAATCGCCCTTCAGGAAAGCGGTATCAACTTCCGGGGGCGGCATGTTCCCTGGCCATGGTCGCTGAATATCGCCGGTCGTGCCTATCGCTTTTCATCACGCAGGGAGAGTTGCCGGCAACTGCAGGACGCGCTTCGCACGCTACCCGCGACCCGTGTCGACGCCGGCCTGGGACAGATCAATTTCGGTTATCACGGGCATCGTGTGAAGCATCCCTGCCATCTGTTTGATCCCTATAAAAACCTTCGGATTGCCGCAACTATACTGCGGGAACAGCACACGCCGGGGCAACCCTGGATACAGGCCGTGGGCCGCTATCACCGACCGGCCGGTGGAGCGCCGGCGGCGCGCTATCGGCACCGGGTGTCACAGCATCTGTCACAACTGAATAAGGGGCAGCATTACGTCACGGTGAGCAGGGAGCCATCCCCATGAAGAGGTTGCATCCTCCCCTGCTGTTGATGGTCCTACTCTCAAGCGCCCTGTGTCTCGCCGATCAGCCGTTGATCGTGGTTGAAGACCGTGGCGGCACACCCGCTCTGCCCTACTATCAGGCTCTAAACCTTGGCCACAACATCTCCCGTAGCAAGCAGCAAACACCCCTCGCCAGGCAAAAATATAAATCCGGCCCGTACAGCGAAGCGGACATGCTCCCGGTGCGGACGCCGTCATTGACGCTGGGCAAGGTCACGCCTCGGGCGATTCGGTCACCGGGCATGACACCGTTCTTCCTGGTCGGCATCGACCCACACTCCCGCGTCTGGTTGCGCCAGCAGGCGGACGTATTGCGTAACCTTGGTGCCATGGGGTTGGTGGTGAATGTGGATACGCTGGACGCGCTGGAACAGCTGCGTGATTCCGTGCCGGGGCTGACCCTGTCGCCCGTCCCCGCCGACGAACTGGCCGGACGACTGGGTTTGAAACACTACCCCGTGCTGATCACGGCCACGGAAATCCGGCAATAATGTCCCAGGCGCAGGCCATGGAGGTGCTGTTACGCCCTGCCGTGGAGCTTTATACGGTGGCGGCCTGCGTCGGCGCTGCTTTTCTCTGTATCGCCGCACCTTGGTCTCTGGCACTCAGTCCGTTACTGGGCATTGGCAGCGCATTGGCGTTTCTGACCTTTGGCGCGGTACGACTGCGGCAGGCATGGGCCATATTGCGCTACCGCCGCAACCTGCGCCGATTGCCCCGCTATGTCATAAACAGCCGGCGCGTGCCCACCAGCCGACAACGGTTGTTTATCGGCCGGGGATTCCGCTGGGACCAGCGCCATACCCATCGGCTGTACCAAACCTACCGCCCGGAATTTCGCCGCTATGTCGAACCCACCCTGGCTTACCGTCTCGCTCGGCACTGGGAGACCCGACTCCAGTTGTCGAGACTGCCGCTGGCGCCACTCGCCCGCCTCACCACCTGGGACCACCCCCTCAACCCGGTGCGCCCGCTGCCACCGGTGGGGGGCATGCCGCGCCTGCACGGTATCGAACCCCGTGAATGCGATGTCACCCTGCCGTTGGATGAGCGCGTCGGCCATACCCTGGTGCTGGGCACCACCCGCGTGGGCAAGACCCGTCTCGCGGAACTGCTGATCACCCAGGATATCCGTCGCGGCGAGGTCTGCATCGTGTTCGACCCGAAGGGCGATGCCGACCTGCTGAAACGGATGTATGTGGAAGCGAGGCGGTCGGGGCGTGAGGGAGAGTTCTATGTGTTTCATCTGGGATGGCCCGACATATCCGCCCGCTACAACGCGGTCGGGCGGTTCGGACGGATTTCCGAAGTGGCCACCCGTATCGCCGGTCAGTTGTCAGGTGAAGGGGACAGCGCAGCCTTCCGGGAATTCGCCTGGCGGTTCGTCAACATCATTGCCCGTGCCTTGGTGGAACTCGGCCAACGTCCCGATTACCTGTTGATCCAGCGGCACGTGATCAATATCGATGCCCTGTTTATCGAGTACGCGGCGCACTTCTTCACGCGACATGATCCCAAAGCCTGGGAGAGCATTGTCCAGCTGGAAGCCAGGCTCAATGACAAAACCATACCCCGCAACATGGTGGGGCGCGAAAAGCGCGTGGTCGCCATCGAGCAATACCTGTCCCAGGCGCGGGTATACGATTCCGTGCTGGACGGCCTGCGCAGCGCCGTGCGCTACGACCGCACCTACTTCGACAAAATCGTCGCCTCACTGCTGCCGTTATTGGAAAAGCTCACCACCGGCAAGATCGCCCAATTACTGGCTCCGAACTATTCCGACCTCAACGACCCCCGGCCCATCTTCGATTGGCTGCAGATCATCCGCAAACGGGCGGTGGTGTATGTTGGACTGGATGCCCTGTCCGATCCGGAAGTGGCCGCAGCGGTGGGTAACAGCATGTTCTCCGATCTGACTTCCGTGGCGGGCCATCTGTATAAGCACGGGGTGGACGATGGTCTGCCGTCTACCCATTCCCACCACAAACCGGCCATCAATGTCCATGCCGACGAGTTCAACGAGCTAATGGGGGATGAGTTTATCCCGATGATCAACAAAGGGGGCGGCGCGGGCATTCAGGTCACCGCCTATACACAGACGCTCAGCGACATCGAGGCACGGATTGGCAACCGCGCCAAAGCCGGTCAGGTCATCGGCAACTTCAACAATCTCTTTATGCTACGAGTGCGCGAGACCGCCACCGCGGAATTGTTGACCAAGCAGTTGCCCAAGGTGGAGGTCTACTCCACCGCAGTCGTCAGCGGCGCGACGGATAGCTCCGACATTCACGGGTCCACGGATTTCACATCCAATACCCAGGATAGGCTCACACCCACCGAAGTCCCTTTGATCGAACCGGCCCACATCCTCGGTCTGCCCAAGGGGCAAGCCTTCGGCCTTATCGAAGGCGGGAACATGTGGAAAATCCGCATGCCTCTGCCCGCACCGGATCGCGACGAAGCGATGCCCGAGAGTCTCCAGGCACTCGCTGGCTATATGCGGCAGCAGTATACGAATTCCGGTAATGCATGGTGGAGCAGCGCCCAGGCTCCCAGCGAACCGATTCTGTCTCCGGATCTCTTTGAAACAACAGATCCATCCTCCGGTAGTGGTTAGAGGGGTGCACGATGGCAGATCCGGCCAACGTGGCCGCGCGGCAACAAACCCGGCAACAGGGCCTGCTCCTCAGGCTAATCACACTGCCGTTCCGGTTTCTGGGGGTTCTGTGTGGCTCCCTGCTCCTGTTCATTCTGATCGAGTGTGCAGGTATGTACCTGTTCTGGGAGAACCAGAGCTGGCACCACGCCCGGGATATGCTGCATCGCGAACTCGACAATCTCGACCATCGGTTTACCCGCAGCATTGTGGTTCAGGAGCCGGGGCGGACGATCACCCGATGGGTGAATACTGGCCACGATTTTCTTTTCGTGAGAACCGGCCTGTTGCAAACGGCAAAGCAGTCCGCGCAGTCGTCCCACGACACCAAAAACCACTCGGTACGGGATTTTAGCTATTATCTGACACAGGCTTACACCCATATGCAACGCTGCCTGATCACGGCTGCGTACGCCACGCTCGTGTTTGGGGTCCGGTTATGTGTGCTGAGCTTGATGATCCCGCTACTGCTTATGGCGATGTTTGTCGGCCTGGTGGATGGCCTGGTCCGCCGCGACCTCCGACGCTTCGAAGCCGGGCGCGAATCCGGTTTCATCTATCACCGCGCCAAGGCCAGTCTGGTCCCCCTCGCTGTATTGCCCTGGGTTGTCTATCTGACGTTTCCGATTAGCGTCAATCCGCTCGCTATTATTCTCCCGGGAGCGGTGCTGCTGGGTGTGGCTGTTGATATTGTTGCGGGGAGTTTCAAGAAGTACTTGTGATCCTTTTGATCATTTATTGAACAATATTATTCAGTAATTAACCGCAAGAGTTGCTTCGGATCATCAAAAGAGGGGGTGTCAGAGACTCGATCTACGTAGATCACAAGGCAGTACCGGGCAAGTTTTTCAGCTGTAGCTCGCTCGACGGACCAATCTTTACCAAGAGATTCATTTTCTCCATGAATCATTCGATTCCGCCCAATTTCATATATCTGTTCGACGACTTCCTTCATTGTCTTACCATCCCGAGTCATTACCGTATTTTCATCTATGGCAAAGCAGGATTTTATGAGTCTGCGGATTGCCTTTTGGCTTCCCTTTCGGCTGAAGTCACCGGTTAGAACTTCCATAGCAGCCGAAAGTTTGACAATAGCAATTTGGTCGACGGTTTCGCGGCAACCCTCGTAGAACCAAAGCAATGCATGAGCGATAGCATTCATTAGCTTGGGTCGCTTACTACCACTAACTGGATCAAGATAGGTCATGATCGCCTCTCCGGCGAGAGCAAAAAACCCGGCGAACCGCTCCATAATTTCCCTCAACGCTTCTCTACTCACCCAAGGCGCATGCAGTCGCTTGGAACCAATACTACCAGGGAGCATAAGCCCATCATGCGTGAATGAAAGCATTGTACCGTATTGGTATTTTTCGTCTGCACATAACCTGATCCCCTTCAATGCTTCTGAGGGTGTTTCCCAGATCAGGGACACTGTAGCCATGGCGAGACGAGCCGTTATCACTGCTTTCTGCAGTCCTGCTTCACCTCCAAACCCCGGGACCCTGACGGAACAGACATAAGGGCATTTCCCAATGGCTTGGAGAATAAATTTTTCGTCATTGGCGTCAGCGGAAGATTTCCTACTCTTCAATCGTTTGCCCTGCCATGCCTGAAGGATTCTACGACCTGTGACTTTCGAAATTGGCCCATCCGCAATTTTTTGCGAAAATCGTTCTATACGACCACCTGACACCACTCGAACCCATCGACCATCCGTCATCTTTCGATCAAGCCACATCTTTCGAGGTTCAAATCGAACTGGGCCAATATCAAACGGAGCGATGTCGTCATCACTGAAGAGTGTGCAACCGAAAGCATATTCCCGTTGCCCATTCGACGATATCCATTGAATTTCATTCGACAAAGCTTCCTCGACACTCTTCAGGACCAATTCTGCGTTTTGGCCGACATCTGCATCCAAGTCGATTTTGACCAACGCGGGGCCAAATGCCCTACGAACCATACTTCTTAAATCGTTTGCTGATAATTGTGTTTCCAACGAAGGGGCTCGCTTCATGAAGTGATACGCCACATCAGCGATCAGTTGGTCGGCCGTTTTCGTAATCGAAATATGCCGCCCATCACCAGCACCAATCATGCGGGGAAATGGGTCATCCTTGTCCCCTTGGAACTGTGGACATTCCTGGTGGATTCGAAGGTCCTCGATGATTCTTTTCACCAAATTATGCAAATCAGTCATTGTGGTTCTATCGCTCAGAAGTATCGGACAGGTACGTTGGATAAACCCTTCGTCCATCCTATTCCACAGAGTGCTCAAGGTGCCCAGCAACTCGAACAAAAAATGCCATCGGAATTGACGCAATATCCTTCGCACGCCCAAACGTTAGTAACAAACGTCGCACCGCATTTCGTTCAAAGCCTCCCGACGGAACGGACAACTCTATATGCCCATCCAAAATCATTTCAGTGGTCGTTGTTGAGCGTTCCGCCTGCATACGTTCCGCCGCTTTCTTGAACTCCTCAGCGAGTTGACAGGCAGAAGTGTCACTCACATTATCTCGGAGAGTATTCGTAATACGGCGGATTTGTGTTCTCATCCCGCCACACTTGCCCGACATTCGGGCTTCAAACCCTGAGTGGCCTTGGAGATTGATGGGAAAGATTATCGTTTTGGCAACATCAACTAGTGGTTGCCAAATCACATCCGGTTTCAGGGATTCAGTCAATCGAGATCGTGCGTGGAGGTGATTCCAATGAACTCGCATATCGGTGTAGAGCGTTGATCCGGTTAACCCCGCCAGAAACATCGCTACTTCAAGGTTAAATCCCTTCACAATCCGTAGCTGGGCTCCAGCTTCCCCTGTCTCACTGGGTTGCAGAAGCGCTAAGGGATCTTGGGCAAGCTCCGACTTCATATGCACCACCGCAGAGTCAAGTTCGGCGGCGCTAAGTTCCGGGGAGAGTTTCCGTAGATACTCACGAAGAGATGGCTCGGGAAGCCTTTTGATAGACCGCATAAAATCGTCCTTGGCCAATTTTTTTGAAAGCCCAAAATCATCGTCGCTAGCCTTCCAATTCGCAGTGCGCTCCTCCGCCATTTGCCATACAATCTTCCTGAGTTCATCGTTAAAATCGTTCGGATCTGGCACCAGATGAATCAATCCAGCATCGATATACGGCTCAAGGATCAGCATCAACAATACATTTTTAATTGTTTGTTCTTTGTGTTGTGCCGGTGACATTACCGGGCTGTATTCGGGCCGGATAAACGACGGATTTACGAAGGGATTCGGGAGGATTATCTCATCGAAATATGGTAACCAGCCGGTAGCATTTCCTACTATGGTACGAGGATCCAGCGTACCCAGATATACAGCCCGGGAAATAGTTTCGCAAGGACGCGGCAACAGTTCCGCCAAGTCGGTATCACGTGGCCACAAACTCCCAAAGGCTTCATGAATCCGTTTGACCTGCTCATCACTCAGCTCGTGCTGCACATCCTGCCATGTCTTACCTGCATCAAGCCCCAAGATATCGGCGACCGCACGACAAAACATGAGGTTGCGCTCGCGAATTCCGTAAACTTTCCATGATGGCCGTTCTTGTTCCGGCAGGTGCATGCAACACTTCTTGTATTTACGCCCACTGCCGCAACCACAGGGATCGTTTCGCCCCGGAGGGGTCATATCCCGTTTCTTTCTCAGATATTGATGTGCTCCGGATGTACGACCGAATGCGTCCTGGTAATATGTAGGCCTATCGTCGTAACCAACATATATCTCGCCTCCAAACCGCCAGAGTTCATCACTCGGCAACAGAGTTTTGCCAATATCAGACCAATTACCGGAAAACTCCGTCTCTGGACTAAGCCATGATCTTTCCCCTGCCGCGACGTACTGACGAGCCCTCTGTTTCAGGAGGTAGTTGATTCCGATCACATCAGCGCGGGTTAATTTACGTGTTCTGATAAAGGCGTCCGTTCGCACCACGCCCGTCCCCCGATACCGTGCATTGGTTCGCGTAGCCATCAAATTTGCCTCATCGGGATTTTCCGCATATTCGAGATTCGTCAGAATAAGGCAATGATTCGCATCAAGCGCGAATACTGTTTGACTACCGACCATTTCAATCAGGGGGTCATATGGATAATCGCAAACTTCAGAATCCGGTGGACATGCGGGGTTGTAAATTGTAACGGGGTGATCCGTTACAATAAACTTCACGTCAGACTCGTCGGCCGACACTATCTCCCGAACACCCTCTGACCACATGATGCAATGCATGAGACGCAAGCCCTGCATTTCTTCCATAAGTTCTAGCTGCGTCAGATTCGAATATCGCACTTGAATCCAGTCCAGACCTTTCGGGGTCCGCAATTTTTGCGCATCCAAGTATTCGAAAAGTGATCGGAAGGATTTGTGTATGGCTACCGGGTCATTATCAGAAAGCGCACGAACAGCCTTTGCACCTTCATTATCAATTTTACCAAATAGGTATCGCTCAATTTCATCGTTCAACACCTCTCCAAATTGAGTCGTATAGAGGTCCTGTGTCCAGAAGCAACTCTTTGGCCCCTGGATAGAAACAGCGCGGCTTTCTACAATCCGGCCATCGGGCAGCTCCGTTTTGGCTGGGTCAATATCGAGGTAATAAAGCTTGCTTTTGCCTTCGGCAAGGAATCGTCGTTGATACCAAATGGGCACATAATGATTTTTTCGTGTCAGTTGGTGATCCATTGAAAGAGCCTTAATGTTTCAATAATGCGGCGGCTATTTCCATCTGCTCATGCTCAAAGGCCGACGCAAAATCTTCCAAATCCTCCCGCCGCATGCCCACTTCCGGGCCGACAGCAATTTCCCGCCAGCTCGCTACCGCCGCCTTCACTTCTGCCAGAACGGCCAGGGCATTGTCTTTATCCAAGGAAAAATAGGCACTCCGGGCCAACAGCATCTCCAGGTCGGTGATGGGCCCGTCTTGTTCCGACAGCCAGGTCTTGGATTCTCGCTCCTTGTCCGGGAAGGGGTTGATGTCGAAGGCCGGCGACAAGCGCCAGAGTCCGCGTTCTACATGCAGGAAGCCATGATTCTGCAGGTGGTCGTCCACGTTGGTGACCAGCAGGTTGAATACCAGGCGGCGCCAGAGCTGCTGCAAGTCTTGCGCAGGTGCGTGGCCATAACTGCGGATGGCGTCGGCGATTTCAGTGTAGCTGCGTTCCTCCTCACGTGAGGCCTGCAACAGAGAGGCCGCCGACTGGTAGGGAATCCGACCATCAGTGCCGCTACGGTCAAAACGGCGGATCATCGCCACCGGTATGCCCTCCAATTGAACGATACGCGCGATGGCGGCCTCAATGCCGGCGCACCGCGCCAGTTGCAGGGCCAACACTTCCCCTCGGGTGACGCTTCGGGTGTCACCCACACTTGGAAACTTGCCGATAGCAAGCCAGCCGTCTTCGTCAATCACCGTGCATTTTGGGCGCAGACCGCCCAACGACGTTCCTTTGCCCTGCAGGTAACGCAGATCCTCCAGGGTTTCCTGGCCGCGCTCCAGTGCCTGGCTGGCATGAAAAATTTTCCCGAGTTCGATCAATGGTGGTGTGCTGCGTCGCCCCTCCTCCACTGACCGGTGGTAGCGCCCGTCCCCGTCACGCAGGCGCAAGGCGCCTACCCGGCTGAAGTCATCGACCGCCAGTAGGTAATCCATTTCAGTGAGCGCGGGAAGACGCGGGTTCTCCTTCCGACGCTTGGCATGATCGCGGGTGATGACCCGTCGCCCCCAGACATCCGGTGCCGTATCCGCAATGGCACCATGGAAGACCGAATCGTGAGGAGAGGCCGCTTTGTGTGGCTGATATCCCGTCCCCAGGCGCAAGTCGGCGGAAACGTTGAACCGTTCCGGGTTGGACAACCACGATTCATCATAGGCGATGGCGCTGTTCTCACGTCGCCCCTGCTTTACGTACACGAGCTGGCCCACCGGTGTTCCGGCCTTGCCGATGCATAACTGAACCTGCTTGCGTATCGATGTGGTGGCAGTTCTCATGCGATGCGCCCTTTGTTTTTAGGATTTTTCATGACGCATTCATTCTCATAGTGCTTTGGGCGTGCCGCGCTTACTGCGCACGCGCTTGGGCAGGTTCTCATCCATCAGGGTCAGGCCAATCTCGTCGCTCGCGGTGTCCAGCAGCTGTTCCAGAGCCTGTATTTCTCCAAATACATGCAGGGCGCGGGCAAAGAAGTGGATCGGTATGCGGGCATCACCCTTCTCCATACGCTGAACCGTGGAGATCGATGCACCCATACGCTCGGCCAGCGAAGCCTGGGTGATATGGCGCCGCCTGCGTGCCAGGGATATATCGCTACCCAGCTTGCGGATAGCTCGCTCGACAGGCAGGGGAATCGGAGATTCCATTTAAAACTCCCAACAGATAGCAAATCTGTTTTTACACTTCTGATAGGGACGATTATATAGAACTTTAGGTCAAAATCAACTATCGGTCCAACCAGAACCATTATTCAAAATAAAACATCCAATGAGATGCATTATGTTACATCGCCACTTACTGCCTGTTGTCATCTTGTTTACCCAGGCTAGCCCTAATGTTGAGAATGCCTCAGCCTCAATACAAAATCGCCACCTTCCCCGGTGTGCTCTCCCAGTGGCAACTACCAAAGCAGCTCTCCTGCGGATTAAATGTCTTCGCTTCCGAAGAAATCACCCTGAGCTCTCAACCTTCGCTGGCATTGTGCTCGGCTTACTGTGAAAGAGATAACCCATCAAGAATATCTTCATGGCGATGTCGAATACCGGACGGCCTGTTCGACTATGAGGTGTAATACTACTCGGCGATAATTAACCTCTTTAATATTCCGTAAAGGTAATCTGCCGGCATGTTCCGGATTATTGTTTTACAGCCAACTCAGAACCACTATGATGATTTGACAAGGAGAAAACCATGCAAAAAATCATTCCCCATCTATGGTTTGACAATGAAGCCAAAGAAGCCGCTGTATTCTATACAGAGATACTTGAAGATTCAGAAATTACCGATGTAACAACCCTGCACGATACCCCCTCTGGCGACTGTGAGGTTGTGTCATTCAATCTGCTGGGCTGTCCTTTCATGGCAATCAGCGCAGGTCCGTTGTTTACGCCTAACCCGTCGATTTCATTTTTCATCAACTTTGATCCGTCCCGCGATCCGGACGCGGCAAAAAAGATTGATAAAGTCTGGGAGAAACTTGCCATAAACGGCACAACACTTATGCCGCTTGATCAATATCCGTTTAGTCAGCGCTATGGCTGGATTCAGGACCGGTACGGAATATCGTGGCAGTTAATTCTGACCGACCCTGACGGAGACCCCAGACCGCCCATTGTGCCGTGCCTTATGTTCGTCGGCGAGAACTGCGGCAAGGCCGAAGACGCCATCAAGCATTACACGTCCGTTTTCAAGGATTCGAAACAGGGTTTAATGGCCCGCTACCCCGCAGGCATGGAAACCGACAGGGAAGGAACAGTGATGTTTGCCGACTTTATGATTGGCGGCACCTGGATGGCAGCCATGGACTCCGCACATGAACACGGGTTTTCCTTCAATGAGGCAATATCCCTCATGATCAATTGTGATACGCAGGAAGAGATTGATTATTTCTGGGAAAAGCTTTCCGCCATGCCAGAAGCCGAACAATGTGGGTGGGCAAAAGACCAATACGGTTTATCATGGCAAATCTCTCCCACCATTATGGGAGACCTTTTAGGCGGCAGTGACCGGGAGAAAATAGCGCGGGTCACGCAAGTGATGCTGCAAATGAAAAAACTGGATATCGAAAAACTCATAAGCGCATAGGTTCACCCCATGAGAATGTACAGTCTTATCGCTATTATAGTGCTGTGTATCACCTTTCCGGTGCAGGCAGAAAACACAACCGATCTTCCTTCAGGCACTTACACGCTGGATAAGAGTCATGCGAGCCTAGTGTTCAGTGTCAGTCATCTCGGCTTCACCAACTACACCATGACTTTCGATTCATTTGACGCCACACTTGAGCTTGATCCGGCGCAATTGGAGAAGTCATCCCTAAGAGCGACGATCAACCCTCTTTCCCTTGACCTTCCGAGCCCACCGGAAGGATTTACCGATACTATCCTGAATGATGAGCATTGGCTGAATGCCAAGGTGTTTCCCGAGATCACTTTCACATCCCGCCGGGTGGAGTTAACCGACGAGAAAACCGTCAACGTCCACGGTGATCTGGAGATATTAGGCATCAGGAAACCTGTCGTTCTTGAAGCGATTTTCAACGGAGGCTACAAAGGGCATCCCATGGACCCGAACGCCCGGATCGGATTTTCCGCCACTGCGTCGTTCAAGCGATCCGATTTCGGGATGACATACGGTCTCCCGGAACCTGGCACGACGATGGGCGTCGGCGATGACATCAACGTGATAATCGAAGCGGAGTTCACCGGTCCGCCGCTACAGGAAGCTGAGTAGTCACGTCCAGACTACGGATCATGCTCCACCGACCGACTTCTCCGTTCGGATGTCTTTACAAACAAAGAGTACCAAGCGATAATCCACTAATTCATAGCCTTGTTCCTTGGCGATGCGTTTCTGTTGTTCAATAATTTGTTGATCCCTGAATTCGATGATCTCGCCACTGTCCATACAGACCATATGGTCGTGACGGTCATCGCCCGCCAACTCGTACCGTGCCTGTCCCGTATCGAAGTTGTGTCGAACGACCAGTCCGGCCATTTCCAATTGCGCGAGCACACGATAAATCGTCCCCACTGACATGCTGTCACCGGTCGACATCAGGCATTTGTAAATTTCTTCGGCCCGAAGGTGACGGCTCTCGGTTTGTGCGGAAGCCAAAACGTCCAATACTTTGATGCGGGACATGGTGACCGTCAGTCCGACTTTTCTCAGCTCTCGTTTTGGTGAAACCATCCTGGAATAAACCCTACCCATACCCAGGGACCGGCAAGCTCCGGATCTGAATAAACATTGTTTCCATTACAGGTAACGAACGAGGCCGATAAAAATTCAAGAAAACTGCAGGATCTCGCTGACTCTCATATCGCCAATACGGTTAACAACCAATCCTCTTTGTTTGCGGCGCGCCCCTGGGGAATAACGCAGCATTCCCCCGTACCGATTGATAGCGGACAAGTGTGATGGCCTTGTGTTCCAAGACAGTGTTCTCGACTTATTGCGTTGTGCTGGCGATTGGCATTGCCTCAAGCCATGCCGTGGCCAATGAACAAGCGCCAGCCAGCATCGATGAGCGCGCCCGCCTGGCGGCCATACTACGCCAGCTAAATACTGTTGAACGTCTGGTAGCCCGCCGAAGCGAGTCCGTGCGACCTGATGCGGCGCGCTACTACTTTGATTACCCCCGACTACTTGAGGATATCGACAGCATTCGTCGGGGTATTGACGCGTATCTGGTACCAGAACGGGCACAACCCCGGGAACCAGCACGCTTGATCGGCGATTACCAACGCGAATCGGTGCCCATGCCATGAGCCTGTCCGCCGACCAAGTCACGGCCTTTCAGGCCAATGCCGGTTACTCACCCGACACCATGGCCACCGTGCTTATCAGCGCGGTCTTTGCCGTTTTGCTGCTGTGGGGAGTCTGGGCACTGCGCACCGCGTATGTGGGCTGGGCCGAACACAGCATCAACCAACGTCAGTTCCTCGCCGTGGCGATACGGTTTGTCGCCATGTATGTGATGCTGACGTTCCTTTTACTTTCCTGACCGTTTGAAAGGTGTTGCCATGACACAACGAGCTTTCTCTTTTTTTCCCCTCCCGGTCGGCAATCTGCTGGCCGCCATGCTACCGCTGCCGGTATTCGCGCAGTTGCCCACCATGGAAGATCCCTCCCGTGGTGCCGGCAGCGGCATCATGGAAACCCTGCAGAATTACGGCTACGACATTGTGATGCTGATTGCCCTGCTGGTGGTGGCCTCCATGTTTGTCGGGGTCTGCTACCACGCCTACACCCGCTATGCGGAAATTCATACCGGCCGTGCCACTTGGGGACAGTTCGGATTGACCGTGGCGGTGGGAGCGATTCTGCTGGTTGTGGGTATCTGGCTGCTCACCGAAGCCACCGGCATTCTGTAGAGCAGAACGATGTCCCCCGACCTGGCCAACAAGGAGGATGGCACCATCCTTTTTCTGCCTCATCGCCTGAATCGCCAGCCGGTGGTGGTTCGCGGCCTGACCGCCGATGAGCTTTGGCTTTGCGCGGGTGGCTCGGCAGCCATCGGCCTGACATTGGGCCTGCCGCTGGCCTGGCTGTTCGGCAGTATCGCCGTGGTCCCCAGTTTGATTGTCGGTACCAGCGCCATTGGGATCTTTTCCTGTGGCGGTGTGTTGCGACGACTGAAACGGGGCCGGCCCGAAACCTGGCTGTACCGTCAACTGCAGTGGCATCTGGCCCTGCGCTACCCACTGCTGGGCGATCACTTGGGAGCCAGAGACCTGATAACCCGCACCGGTTACTGGGCCACACGCCGCACCCCGAGACGGAGTACGCCATGAGCCGGTTCAAAAACGAAGTGACCCACCTCCGCGCCCATGTCAACACCCTGCGCCTTGGGCTCGCCGCCCTGTTCGTCCTCGCCATGGGACTGGGTGCTGGCTGGTGGAGTGCACCGCGCGACCTGACCATCCATATCCCCCCGGACCTGCGTTCGGGCAGCGTGCGCAAATGGTGGGAGGTGCCGCCCGCCTCGGTGTATGCCTTCACTTTTTATATCTTTCAGCAGCTCAATCGTTGGCCCAGCAACGGCGAGAAGGATTACCTCCGAAATATACACACCTTGTCCGCCTACCTAACCCCCAACTGTCGAGTGTTCTTGCAACAGGACTACGAGGAACGCCGTCAGGCTGGCGAACTTCGGCAACGGATACGCGGCCTCTACGAAATCCCCGGTCGTGGTTATGGCGACAACCCCGGCGCCCGCGTCGAAGCCATCTCGAACCGGGATTGGATCGTCACGCTGGATGTCGCCATCGATGAGTACTACGGCTCGGAACAGGTCAAGCGCGCCCTGGTGCGCTTCCCCCTGAAAGTGCTGCGCAGCGATGTCGATCCGGAGCAAAACCCCTTTGGCCTGGTACTGGACTGCTACAAAGAGACACCTCAACGGATTATGCCGCCGGACACCGGCTCCCAAGCCAATCCAGATACGCACTCTCCGCCGGGAGACACACCATGAACCGGTCGAACCGCCTGGCGTCAGGCTGCTTCTGGCTGATCCTCACACTCGCTGGCAACAGCCACGCCGTGGAGATCCTGCATTGGCAGCGCCTGCCCCTTACCGTTCCTCTGCACGTTGATGAAGAGCGGGTTATCTTCGTCAACCGCGCTGTGCGGGTGGGAGTACCCGCCTCACTGAATTCACGCCTGCGGGTACAAAGTGCGGGCGGCGCGATCTACCTACGAGCGAATGAACCCCTGGAAGCCACCCGGCTGCAACTACAGGATACCGACACGGGCGATCTGATTCTGCTCGATGTGGTGGCCACCCCGGCCGATGACAACGAGGCCCCGCTCGAGCCCGTTCGCATCATGACCGACTCTGCCGGAGGCAGCGATTCCGCCTCCCCTGCCGATGCGGGTGATATCCAGAACAAACGCCGCAATACTCCGATCCCCGTGGCCTTGACCCGTTATGCCGCACAAAGTCTGTATGCCCCGCTGCGCACGGTGGAACCCGTGCCAGGACTATCCCGGGTCACTCTCAGCAACTCACTGAAACTGGACAACCTGGCACCCGTTTTGCCCCTGCGTGCCAGAGCCCTGGCAGCCTGGCGATTGGATAACTATTGGCTCACCGCGGTCCTGCTAACCAATACCACCGATCACTGGCTGGCGTTAGATCCCCGTATATTGCAGGGTGATTTCGTAGCGGCGACGTTTCAGCATACGACGCTGGGTCCCCGCGGCGAGCCCACCGATACCACCGTCCTGTACCTGGTGACCCGGGGGCACGGCCTGGTGAACGCCCTGTTGCCGATGATCAGCCCGGTGGATGCGGCCACCAACCTGCCCGGAGGACAGGGAGCCGACAATGCGGAGTAATGGCCTGCTCAAATGGTTGATGATTCCGCTGGTGTGCCTGCTGGTCTTTGTCGGCCTGCGGCTGTCGTCCGACCAACAGCCGTCGCCAAGAACCGCGGATCGGCCCGGTAACCCGCTGACCCCCGAGGAAATGCAAGCCCTTGGCATCGAGGGGGACACCCCGCGGGACACCGTCGCCACACTGGTGGCTCAGGTCAAACAGCTGCGCGGTGAGCTGCAAACTGCGCTGGACGACAACGAGCGCCAGGCCGAGGAAAACCGCCGCCTGCGCCAACGGGAAAGCACCATTGATCAACGGGTTCAGAGGGCGCTGGCGGAGGAGCGAAGCCGCTTTCAGCAGACCCGCAATGAAGTTGCCTCCGACACCCGGCAAACCCGAAGCCTGCTCAACGACCTTGAGCGTCGGCTCGACGATTTGGGCGGTACGGAATTGCCGGTCGGGTTGGGACTGGAGGGTGGCGACATACCGGCAGTGAGCGGTATTCGCTGGATTGAACCGGACGATCAACCACCATCGGAGAGCGCGGAAGAAACCACCGGAGGAAACCACCTGGGCATCACCAGCCCCTTCGCCTCGGCACCATCGGCTTCAAGGGCAGCGTCTGGGCCAACCGATACGGAATCAAAAACGCCGGTTATTAATGTTGCCGAACCTGTCTACACCGTCCCCGCCAACGCCACCTTGATGGGATCGATTTCGATGACCGCGTTGATCGGTCGCATTCCCATCGACGGTACCGTCAATGACCCCTACCCTTTCAAAGTCCTGATCGGCCCGGACAACCTGACCGCCAACGGCATTGATCTGCCGGAGGTGACCGGCGCAGTGGTCAGTGGTACTGCCTCGGGGGACTGGACTCTCTCCTGCGTGCGCGGCCAGATTCAGTCCATTACCTTTGTCTTTCAGGACGGCACCATCCGTACCGTCCCGGAGATCACGACGGATGAGAACCGAACGACTGGCAATCGCAATACCCTGGGCTGGATCAGCGATCCCTACGGAATTCCTTGCGTCAGTGGCGACCGGCGCAGTAATGCCCAGCAATACCTGAGCTCCCGCGCATTGATCACCGCTGCGGGCGCTGGGGCCGCCTCGTTTATCGACTCGGACAGCGGCAATGTCGCCTACGTCAGCAACAGCAACGGGACACTGGGCACGGTCGGCATCTCGGGGGATGAAGCCATGGGCCGTATTCTTGCCGGCGGGGTGCAGGATATGTCCGCCTGGGTCAACAAGCTGTATGGCGAAGCTTTTGCCGCGGTCTATGTCCCGCCCGGTGCCGATGTCGCTGTGCATATTGAGAAACCCCTTGAGATCGACTTCGACCCCAACGGTCGCCGTGTCAACCATCGCCTGGGAGGTGCCGACCATGTGTCACCGCTGGACTAACACTGCCATCTGCCTGGTCGCCACCGCGCTCCTGGCCGGCTGTGCCACCCACAAGGAAGCGCTGCTGCCGCACAACGGCGAATCCATGCTGGACATCTGGCAGCGGGGAACCGGTGGCAGCCCTGGCCAAAGCCAATTAACGCAGCAACTGCTGGAAGCCCGGCTGGTGTTGCGCCGACCGTTGAGGGGCACAGAACTGGAAAATCCATCGGTGCATACGCTCTATACCCGCACCGCGGAGAACGAGATCAAAAGCCAGTTTCACCGCCTCCCCAATCCCGACCTGGTGATGTATGTCTTTCCCCACCTGGCCGGTTCGGAGCCGGTACCTGTGCCCGGCTACAGCACGGTCTTCCCGTTTTACCGGCAGTTGCAGTACGCCCTACCGGGAGAACGGGTAGAGGATTACTGATGGACTGGCGGTTACCCTGGCAACAGAGGGCGGCACCCGCCGAAGCTGGCCATTCCGGGAGCGATGCCTGGCAGCGTCATGTGGACCGCCTGGCCGCTGCGGGAATACCCGAACCCGGTACCGGCGAGGCGGCAACAGATCGCACAGCCACCCGAGCCGACGAAGCCACCCTGTACCACGTCAACCCCTCCTTTGCCGATCTCCTGCCCTGGGCGGAATACCTGCCCGATGCCCGCTGTATGCTGCTGGAGGACGGACGGTCCGTAGCGGCATTCTACGAACTCACCCCCATCGGTACCGAAGGACGGGATAACGCCTGGTTGTGGCAGGCCCGTGACGCCCTGGAAAACGCCCTGCAAGACAGTTTCGACGAACTCGACGACAACCCCTGGGTGGTACAACTGTACGCCCAGGACGAAACCCACTGGGATCGCTACCTGGCATCACTGCGGCGCTATCTCCACCCCCGCGCGCAGGGCACCGCGTTCAGCGATTTCTATCTCCGTTTTTTCACCCACCACCTGGAAGCCATCGCCAAGCCCGGCGGACTGTTTACCGATGAGACCGTGACCCGGCTGCCCTGGCGCGGCCAGACCCGTCGGGTTCGGCTGGTGGTCTACCGGCACGCCGGCGCCGCCCGGCGGACACTGTCACCGGAACAGGCCCTGACGATCACCTGCAACCGGCTGGAGGGAGGCCTGCATAATGCCGGGGTTCGTGCGCACCGCTTGTCCGCCGCCGACATCCACGATTGGCTGTTGCGCTGGTTCAACCCCCAACCGGATTTTTTGGGGGACTCCCTCGCCGACCGCGAGCGCTTTTACCAGCTCGCGGGCTATCCCGAAGAGGGGGAGAGCGATGAGATCGAATTGGCCAGTGGTCGGGATTTCGCGCAACGACTGTTCTTCGAACAACCCCGATCGGATGTCGCCAACGGTTTGTGGTGGTTCAACCGGATGCCCCACCGGGCCGTCGCCCTGGATCGCTTGCGTATGCCCCCCGCGACGGGTCATCTGACCGGGGAGACCCGCAAAGGCGGCGATGCGCTCAATGCGCTGTTCGACCAGATGCCGGAGGACACCATCCTGTGCCTGACCCTGGTGGCCACGCCGCAAGACAGCCTGGAATCCCGCCTCAATCATCTGGGCCACAAGGCCGTGGGCGATACCCTGTCTTCGGAGCATACCCGCCAGGATGTGCAGCAGGCGCGAAACATTATTGGCCGGGCCCACAAACTCTACCAGGGGGCGATGGCTTTCTATCTCCGCGGACGGGATCAGGCCGAACTCGAGGCCCGTGGAGTGCAGCTCAACAACGTCATGCTCAATGCGGGACTGCAGCCGGTGCGGGAGGAGGACGAGGTCGCCCCCCTCAACAGTTATCTGCGCTGGCTGCCCGCGGTGTTCAACCCCGCCCAGGACAAACGCCAGTGGTATACCCAACTGATGTTCGCCCAGCACGCCGCCAATCTGGTGCCGGTCTGGGGCCGCGGCCAGGGTACCGGCCACCCCGGCATCACTTTCTTCAATCGCGGCGGCGAAACCGTCACCTGCGATCCACTGAACCGGCTGGATCGACAGATGAACGCCCATCTGTTTCTTTTCGGCCCCACCGGTTCGGGTAAAAGTGCGACGCTGAACAATATCCTGAACCAGGTGACCGCCATTTACCGGCCACGGCTGTTTATTGTCGAGGCCGGCAATTCCTTCGGACTGTTTGGCGACTTCGCCCAACGCCTGGGACTTTCTGTGCACCGGGTCAAACTCGCGCCCGGTGCCGGCGTGAGTCTGGCGCCCTTTGTAGATGCCAAGCGCCTGGTCGACACGCCCAGCCAGGTCTGGACCCTGGACGCGGATGCCATTGACGACAACCGGAACACCGATAACGACCAGGGTGATGAACAGCGGGATGTGCTGGGCGAATTGGAAATCACCGCCCGGCTGATGATTACCGGGGGCGAGGACAAGGAGGAGGCGCGAATGACCCGCGCCGACCGCAGCCTGATCCGCCAGTGCGTTCTGGATGCCGCTCACCGTTGCGCCGCTGATGGGCGACCCGTGCTGACGGAGGATGTACGCGATGCCCTGCGGGAACGCAGCCGGGGCACCGCATTACCCGAAATCCGGCAGGCTCGCTTACTGGAAATGGCCGACGCGCTGGAACTGTTTTGCCAGGGCATCGATGGCCAGATGTTCAACCGCCCCGGCACCCCCTGGCCCGAGGCGGACATCACCATTGTGGATCTGGCCACCTTCGCCCGCGAAGGCTACAACGCCCAGCTCTCCATCGCCTATATCTCACTGATCAATACCGTCAACAACATCGCCGAGCGGGATCAGTTTCTGGGACGTCCCATCATCAACGTAACTGATGAAGGCCATATCATTACCAAAAACCCGCTCCTCGCACCCTATGTGGTGAAGATCACCAAGATGTGGCGGAAGCTGGGCGCCTGGTTCTGGCTGGCGACCCAAAACCTGGACGACCTGCCGAAAGAAGCCGAAACCATGCTCAACATGATCGAGTGGTGGATCTGCCTGTCGATGCCCCCGGACGAGGTCGAGAAAATCGCCCGCTTCCGAGAACTCACCCCCTCCCAGAAAGCGCTGATGCTGTCCGCCCGCAAGGAGGCTGGCAAGTTTTCGGAAGGCGTGATCCTGTCCAAATCCATGGAGCTCCTGTTTCGGGCGGTGCCACCCAGCCTGTACCTGGCCATGGCGATGACCGAACCGGAGGAGAAGGCCGAACGCTACCAACTGATGCAGGCACACGGCATCAGCGAACTGGACGCCGCCCTGCGGGTGGCGGAAAAAATTGACCGGGCTCGGGGCATCGCCCCATTGCCCCTGGATGACCTGACACCGAATGCCGGCTGACTCTGGTCAGCGACATGCCAAACAGCCGCGATCTGCAAGGCTGTGATGCGGACACACCGCATTGATCAACCCCGCTCGCACCGCATCCGATTCAGCGAGCGACTACTGCTCAAGCGGTAGTGGATGCCATTGATCCCATGTCCCGGAGGGCCCAGCCCTTCGGGAGGGAACCCTCCATCACTTTTCCGGAGGTTCCCATGACCACGTCCTTAGCAATCACTGATCCCATTGACGCAACACCCCATTGTTTATCCGACACCCGTCGGCGGGAAGAGCGCATCATCGAGCAAGCCATTGCCCTACTGGAACAACGCCTGTTCCAACGGGAGACCGCACTGCAGAATCCCAACGCGGTGCGGGAGTACTTGCGGCTTAAACTGGCAAGCAAGCCCCACGAGGTCTTTGCCGCCATCTTCCTCGACACGCAACATCGGGTGATCGCCTTTGAATGCCTGTTCACCGGCACCATTGACGGGGCTTCTGTGTATCCCCGCGAGGTGCTCAAGCGGGTACTCGAGCACAATGCGGGGGCGCTGATCCTGGCCCACAATCATCCGTCCGGGGTCTGCGAGCCCAGCAGTGCCGACAGAGCCATCACCACACGGCTGAAGGAAGCCCTGGCTTATATTGATGTGCGGGTGTTGGATCATTTTATCGTTGGTGACGGTGTACCCTTTTCGTTTGCCGAGTCGGGTTTGCTTTGACATCGACTATTCAATACTCGTTGATTAATCCAACGTCTACCATTCTCGGAACCGGGGCAACCTGTTATTCAAGTTGCCCCGGTATAGAATGTCCGGTTGCGTATGGACTACGAAATCACCAGACGCCAAGGTTGCCCATCAATTACAGTAACAGCCTTATCGATTATTTGAGAATAGGCGGTTTTTCTCATTACTTCCTGAATGATTCATCTACCTGAGCCGAAAACCACCGGATCAGAAAAACGACCCGCATTAAGGAACGCTTAACTTCGCTCGCAACTTCCAATCAGCGAAAAGATACCCAATCTCCAAAGCTCATTACATCCTGATACTACGCAGACCATCTCAAGCGCTTTCATTGCGCACCAATGATACTATCGTGCCCTCGAAAAACAGCAGGAACAGCTTTAAATGCGCGAACAACTGGAGCGATATCAGGTCTGGCTTTATCTGGTTGCCATCCTGGCCGGCATGGCCATCGGCTGGATGTCACCAGAGCAGACCCGTCATTGGGAAGTGTTGCTTTGGCCGGCCCTGGGTGTTCTTCTGTATACCACTTTCACTCAAGTACCACTGATACATCTCAGGTCGGCATTTCGTGATCGCCGCTTTCTGGCCGCTTTGCTGACGGGCAATTTTATTCTGATACCGGTGCTCGTTGGCGCTCTCCTGCTACTGCTTCCGGAAGATCCCGCCATACGGACTGGTTTATCAGCTTTACCCATCTCGGTGGTGGGGACGGTGCCCGGGCCATCGCGGCCGCGCCGATCCTGCTGATTGTGCAGCTCTTTTTGCTACCCGTTTATATCTGGCTTTTCATGGGCAATATCGCCATTGAGCTGGCGATCGGCAGCCACTTGCTGCCGGCATTCTTCGGATTGATTGTCACCCCGCTGATCCTGGCCTGGTTAACCGAACGGTTGACGGAAAAGCACCCGCGAGCGCAAACTGGTGGGCTGGCTTGGGTGGCTGCCCGTGCCGTTGCTGGCATTGGTGGTGTTTCTTATTGTCGGCTCCCAGGTCAGCCTGGTGATCGACAATGGCGCCCTGCTGTGTTCGGCGCTCGTGGTTTTGTACTTTATCTGGTTGCCGCCGCTACCATCGGCAAGGGGCTCAGTGAGCTATTCGGGTTCACGCCCACTATCGGCCGCACCTTCACCTTCAGCTTTGGTACCCGCAACTCCTTCGTCATGTTACCGTTGGCCCTGTCCCTGCCGGAGCCCTGGCGTGCCGCCATCGTTGTCATCGTCTTCCAATCTCTGGTTGAGTTGTTCGGCATGGTGGCGTATCTGCGCTGGCTGCCGCGCCTGATCAGGCATTCCGACTGAGCCGGGAGCGCAGCCTTACCCGGCACAACAGGACAATTGAGTCACATCTCGGGTAAAGGTCTGGGCGCAGAGCTTGAGCCCTTCCACCATGGTCAGGTAGGGAAACAGCTCTTCAGCCAATTCCTGCACGGTCATATTGGCCCGCATCGCCATCACTGCCGTCTGGATCAGTTCTCCAGCCTCAGCGGCAACTGCCTGCACTCCCAGCAAGCGGCCTGAATCCTGTTCGGCCACCATTTTGATAAAGCCATGGGTGTCGAAATTCACTAAGGCGCGCGGCACGCTGTCCAAACTGAGCACGCGAGTATCGACCTGTAAGCCCTGCGTGGTCGCCCGCTCTGCCGTCAAGCCAACGGTCGCCACCTGCGGATCGGAAAAAATCACCGCAGGCATGGCACTGATATCGAGCATGGCCTCGCCACCGGTCATGTTGACCCCGGCCCGGCTGCCTCCGGCGGCGGCCACATAGACGAACTGCGGTTGGCCGGTGCAATCGCCTGCCGCATAGATACCCGGCACGTTGGTTTGCATTCGCTCATCCACCTGAATTGCGCCACGCACTGTCTTTACGCCGATCTGTTCCAGACCCAACCGTTCGGTATTGGGTGTGCGTCCAGTGGCGATCAACAACTGCTCTGCTCGCAGTTCACCCGCGTTGGTGTCCAGTATGAACTCGCCATCGGCGTAATCGACCCCGCTGGCCTGGGTCCGCAGCAATACCCGAATGCCTTCCTGCTCAAATGCCTTCCGAATGGCATCGCCTACAGCCGGATCGTCACGGGAAAGCAGTCGGCTGCGCGCCAGGATGGTTACCTGACTGCCCAGCCGCGCAAAAGCCTGGGCAAGCTCCAATGCCACCGCTGATCCCCCGATCACCAACAGGCGGTTCGGGATGACGGGAAGCGACAAGGCGGAGGTGGAAGTCAGGTACGGCGTATCGGCCAACCCCGGAATGGGTGGGATCGCCGGTCGCGCACCCGTGCCGATAAATGCCCGATCAAATTTGATTCGCCGCACTCCGCCCTCCGGTGTGGTAACGGCGAGCGCATTGGCCGCCACGAATTGCGCTGTTCCCTGGATCAGGGTAATGGCCGGGTTGTCACGTAGAATACGGGCATATTTAGCTTCGCGCAGCCCTTCTACCAATCCCTGCTGTTGTTCCAGCAGTCTGGCACGAGCTACGTGCGGTGCCCCGGCGCCGAGTCCATCGTCAAAGGGGCTATTTCGTCGAAGGTGAGCGATATGCGCCGCTCGGATCAGGATCTTCGACGGTACGCATCCGGTATTCACGCAGGTGCCACCAAGGGTGTCTCGCTCGATCACGGTTACCCGGGCGCCGCGTTCCGTCGCTTTCAGTGCCGCGGCCATGGCGGCACCGCCGGTACCGATAACAGCAATGTGTATCGCTTGCGCTTCACCCATAACAGCGTCCTATCCGAAAATTACCCCACAAGCTCATTACTTCTGATCCGTCGAGCTTTGTTTGAGGGTAGATGGATAACCGACGTTGGCCGTGGCCTCAATCAACGTTGTGGCGGAAGTTTGCGTGTCCTCGAAGGTGACCCTGACTTCGCGCCGCTCGAAGCTGACATTGACGTCTCTGACACCTTCAACCCGGTTGAGTGCGGTCTTGACGGTGATCGGACAGACGGCGCAGGTCATACCGGGCACATCCAGTGTGACGGTCTGCTCAGCACCCCAGAGGGGCAGACTGAACAGGGCAAACAGTGAACTTACAAGCAAGAACTTTTTCATTTCTGGTCTCTCAATAAAACAGGGGTAGGACATAGGGGAACACCGCGGCGATGACGATCAGCAACGCTACGAACCAGAAGGCGGCTTTGTAAACGCCATGCACCTTTGGTGCAGCGCACACATCGCCGGGTTCACAAGCCCTGGCGGGCCGGTATATCTGGCGACAGGCGAACACCATGGCGACCAGGGCGGCGCCCAGAAACCAGGGACGGTAGGGTTCCAATGCGGTTAAATTGCCGATCCAGGCGCCGGAAAACCCCAGCACCACCAACACCAACGGTCCCGTGCAACAGGCAGAGGCCAGCAAGGCTGCGAAACCCCCGGCAAGTAACGAACCGCGTCCTGATTTGGATGCAGGCATGGACAAATCTCCTGTTGTTTCATTCACCACTGTGGCAAGCTTATCTCCGTAGTCGACTACGGAGTCAAGCAACGTGTCCGGTTCTCAAAACACATCAATGACCATCGGCAGTCTGGGCAAGGCGGCAGAGATAAACGTCGAAACCATTCGCTATTACCAGCGGCTGGGGCTGATGACAGAGCCTGAGAAGCCCTTAGGTGGAATCCGCCGCTATGACGGCGTGGCGCTAGCGCGGCTTCGATTCATCCGCAGGGCGCGATGGCTGGGATTCAGCCTGGAGGAGATCGGAGAACTGCTGAAACTCGAAGACGGCACCCATTGCGACGAGGCCAAAGCACTGGGCGAGCGCAAGCTGGGCAACGTGCGAGACAAGATCCGCAGTCTTCAGCAAATTGAAGGCGTGCTCGACCAACTCGTCGAGGAGTGCTGTACCCAGAAGGACAGTGTCACCTGCCCGCTGATCGCATCCCTCCACGAGGGGTTTGAAACAGTTGCTCAATGATGGAGATGCCGGGCAATCGATTACCAAAACTACTGGAATGGCATGTGCCAAGTCCAAAGACAGTAAAAATGCGCTAGCCACTCAGTAAACGGCGCAAGTATATTTGGCCTGGGCGATTCAGCTCATCAGACTCTATGCCCGTAGCCGTTCACTCAAATTCTGGGAGGAACGCTGATCCTATGGCGGTCCATCCAGAACTTGACAATCACAAGGCTCCCCAGCATCGTCAATACCAACCCTACCAGGGTCATTATTAATTGATAAACGATGCCGCCGACCTTGGCGGCGTGGACCGGGTAGACGAGATTATTCACACGGACTCCTAAAGGCATTGTAAGCGCATTCCTTGATTCAATGAGTTCGGCGTTTTGCGGATCTAACCATAGTAATGTCCTTCCATTAGGTAACCATTCCTCAGGCTGCTTCATTCTCAGCCCAATCAGATCACCATGTTTTTTCGGGATCGAAATCAGCCTAAGGGTTCCATCGGGAAATGCCTGTTGTGCCCGGGTGATAATTTGTGCCCAATCAACATCTTCGAAATCGCCTCCAGAAACAGCCGGAGGTGCCACGGCGGCCTGCATCTTGTCAACGGAAGAAAACGGCGACAACACCCACAGCGCCACCGGACGCCAGGCCATCATCAAGCCCGTGACCATTACCACTACCAATAAAGGTGAGAATAATACGCCAAGATTGCGGTGGTGTTTGGTGACGTCTCGCCGGGAAAAAGAAGCTGGCCACAGCCTCCACGAAAAGTGCCGCCGGGTTCGCCACCAAAGGAAAAGTCCACTCAAGGTAAAAAACAGGCCCAGTAACGCCAGCAACCCACCCAGGGTTGTTCCGTTGGGCCCCAGCAAAAGATCGTGGTGTAAATCAAACAGCCACAACTCCAGTCGCTCCAGTCGGGATGCCCAGTGGGTTATGACATTGCCCAGGTTATCACTGTAAAAGCCGGTCTGCCGTCCGGTGGAAACCAGATTGACAGCAAGCTCAGGACTGGAAAACACAACATACCTGGCTTCGCCGTCGCTCTCCTGCAACGCCCGTTCCACAATTCGGGTGAGACTCTCAACTCCCGTTGCGGGAACCCCGGCTTCATCTGCCAGGGTCCAGCGCAACCACTGGTTTTTCCAAACCAGTAGTGCGCCGGAAAGCCCGAAGAGGGAGAGAGCCAGCCCGAATACAGCTCCAACCCATCGATGAAGGGTCAGCAACGTTCTCACTTAGAATGTTTTCTGCCACCCCAGACTGACGGCCCGCCCACGGCCGGCGAAATAGGTGCTGTTATTCACGTAGGTCAGGGTTTGCGAATAGTAGGTGATGTAATCCTCGTCGAGGAGGTTCTCGATACCCAGGGTGAAATCCCCAAGTTGTTCGTTGCGGTAGGAAATCACTGCATCCAGGAGGCCATAGCCATCAAAGTCGTGTTGGGGCAGACCACCATCAAAATCCCTGTCCAGCAATCTGGCATATTGCAAACGTCCGTGCCAACCCGCCGTCAGGGGTGCTTCAACATACAGGTTGATACGATCCGGCGCGATATTGCGGCCATCCAGATCCTTGTCCACTGAACCGTCGCCGTCGCTGTCGAAACGGCCTTCCAACTTGCTGTAGGCGATTCCAGTGCTGACGCCTGAGTCGAAGTGGTAAGCGGCTGATACTTCGAGTCCCTCAATTTCGGTTTTTTGCCGGGTGATTTGACCGACACCGTCTACCACCAGGATGCGAGACCCCAGGTCTGAATCCGACCAGAAATAACTGGCCGCTATGTCCAACCCACCCCGGCGGTAATTGATGCCGGTTTCCAGGTTGTCAGCCACGACGGGTTGCAGGTCGACGAGGTCGTCAATGGTTTGCCCGGGGGTGTTCACGCCGCGCAGGATCAACCCGGCGTCGGGCATGGTAAAACCTTCCGCGTAGGAGGCAAAAACCGTCAGGTCTTCCGTCACGTCAAAAACGATGCCCGCATTGCCCAGCAGCTCTTCAAAGCTCGGCTCGCCACCCTCGACAAAGGTGTTGTTGGCCCCGGCAACGGTGGTGAAATCCGGTACTTCCAGTTCAACATTTTCGAAGCGACCGCCGAATGACAGACGCAAGCGGTCATCCACCAGGCGCTGCTCCAGCTGCACAAAGGGCGCCCAACCCTTGTAGATCATTTCCGGCACCCACAAACGGTCCGTTTGCGCCAGTTCCTGATAGGTCTTGTCGCGCAGATAGTCGACACCCGCCGCCACTTGCAGCCCATCCCAGAAGGTGTTGTCGCGAACAAAGGTCAGCTTGGTGCCGTATTTCTCCGAGCTGAGGGCGGACTGATCGAACAGGGTCCCCGCCGGAGCGATGGCCGGGTCCTGGAACGCGGGGAACGTGCCGCCGCCGTACAGGGCGTAAAAGTCATAGTAGAAACCCTGCAGGGTCAACTCTCCACCCAGCAGATTGCTGTGGCTGTAGGCTACAGACAGGTTCAGGGCCTCGTTGTAGGTGGGATCACCCTCACCCTTTCCGCTCTCGGAAGTCGCTGGAATACCGGCAAGTGCATCTCCATCAACCACGCGGTAATCACCATCACCGTCCAGGTCGAAATAATTGCCTGTTACCTCAATACGCTGGTATTCATCCAGATCCAGCCCGGCCTTAGGGAACGTCTGAAGAACTGACCCCGCTGGCGGCGATTCTGACCTCAACGCGCAAAAAATCATTTCGGGAACGATTTCATCGAGCCTGGTCACGCTTTGGGGGTGTTTAAGCCCGCTTTCGGCCTGTCAGGCCGCCATACCCGAAACTCCGGGCGGATTTATCCCGCGCTCAACAACTGCTTTCGGGCCATCCACAGGTTCGCCAAGGCAAACAGGGTATGCAGCTGGGCGGTATTCTTGGCCAAACCTTTGTAACGCACCTTGGTAAAGCCAAACTGGCATTTGATCACCCGGAACGGGTGCTCGACCTTGGCCCGGGTGCTGGCTTTGGCGCGTTCGATTCGGCGTAACCCTTTCTCAATCAGCTTGGTTTTGCTCAACGTCTTGAGCTTGCCAGGACGCACGGCAATCGACCAGACCACGGACTTGCGTTCCTTATGCTCGTCCCGTTTCTGGACGCCGGTGTAACCAGCATCACCGCACACATGAGTTTCGTCGCCGTGCAGCAACTTGTCTACCTGAGTGACATCAGCAGCGTTGGCAGGTGTGCCTACGAGGCTGTGAACCAGACCTGTGTCAGCATCCACACCGATGTGCGCCTTCATGCCGAAATAGTACTGATTGCCTTTCTTTGTCTGGTGCATCTCGGGATCACGCTTTCCGTCTGCATTCTTGGTCGAACTGGGCGCATGAATGATGGTTGCATCGACTATGGTCCCTTGGCGGAGCATTAGCCCATGTTCACCCAGGTAACGGTTCACCACCTCGAACAACGCGGTGGACATGCCGTGGCGTTCCAGCAAGCGACGGAAGTTGAGGATGGTGGTTTCGTCGGGGATGCGATCTAGCTGCAAGCCCGCAAAATGCCGCAAGATGGTCGTTTCATACAGGGCCTCTTCCATCGCCGGATCGCTGTAGCCAAACCAGTTCTGCATCAGATGAACCCGCAGCATGGCTTCCAGCGGATAGGCAGGGCGCCCACCTTCACCCTTGGGATAATGGGGCTCGATCAATGCCAGCAATGGCTTCCAGGGGACAACCTGATCCATTTCGATCAGGAAGCGCTCACGGCGGGTCTGCTTACGTTTTCCGGCGTATTCGGCGTCAGCGAAGCTCATCTGTTTCATGCGGTGATCTCGAAAATGGGCTGCGCCATTTTACCGTTTTAGAAAGTCTTTTTCAGACGTTCCTTAGTGAAAATGTTCCAGGTTCGGCTATCCATGGTGTCACCCTGGATAGGGTCGACTGCTATGGGATCACCGTTGCCGTCGTAGTACAGGTCCTGGACATCGCGAGCGACGCCAAAAACCACATCCGTATTGTCGAATTTCTTGCCCAACAACCCGGATAGTTTGTAATGAAAGCCATCGCCTTCGAAGTTATCACTGGTCAGTCTCGTTGCTACCTTTTGAAGCAAATCACCACTTTCCGGCGCATCAACGGTCACGTAGTTGATGACACCGCCGGTGGCGCCCACCCCCTGAATGGCATTGGCGCCGTAAATGACTTCAACGCGGTCGATAAAGGCGGGATCAATCGTAAAACCACTACGCTCGCCGTTGCGCAGCGGCGTCGACTGCGGGATACCGTCGGCCATGTAAAGGGGTGTTCTGCCCCGCAACGTCACGCCATTACTGGTCATTTTCTGGTGTGCGGGCGTCAGGCTGGGGACAGCAAAGCTAAGCCCGTCGAGCAGACTGGTACTGGTGGCCAGCTGTGCCTCCAGGGCTTCCCGGTCTATCACTTTTACCGTGTTGGGTATGGCCGTAATCGGCTTATTGGTTCTGCTGGCGGATACGATCACTTCTTCCACTTTATTGACGTCGGCAAAGACGCCGCTCGCAGCCAGGGTGTTGCATGCCGTAACAATATAGGCGGCAGGTTTTCTCCAATTCATGCGTGTTCCCGTTTTCCAAAGTCAGAATGTTTTGAATCGACAGCCCGGGGAGTGACCGGGGCAAGGCGGGGGTACTCTAAATGATATTGATTCCTATTTTCAATAGGAATAACAATCATTCCGTTTTGAATCGAGATTAAACTCACGGGAGAAGTGACCATGAGAATATCCTTTCCAGGTAACAGGGGGTGATTTTTCGGGCGATCCCAACTGCGGCGATAGTTGCAGTCAGCGCTGCTTGTATTTGAAGGGATACTCCCGATCAGTAATGGTGCCAGTAGCAGATCCGCATCACGAAAACGCCCATGCATCCCTATCTACTCACGATGCCATCATCGAAGATTTGGCGGCGCATCAAAGATCAGGATGATTCCGGATGGCTACCCTCTGACTTGATTCAACTCCACGGTCACATGAGCAAGCTCTTTGTGTACGCCTAAATACCGTTTGATATCGTCAGGCGCTACGGTTTCATCCACCACGAGCGACAAGATGCACGCGTAGCTTCCCTTCCCTACTCGCCAGACATGCAAATCCGAGATTGCCGCCTCTACCGGCGCCGACTTGATGGCATCGTGTATCTCCGCCACCACAGGCGCAGCCATTTCTGCGTCCAGAAGCACGCGACCGGTATCCCGCAAAAGCCCGTAGGCCCAGGCGGAAACCAGGCCTGCACCCACAATACCCATTACCGGGTCCAGCCAACTGGCTCCCCACCACTTTCCCCCGAACAAGGCGACAATGGCCAATAGCGAGGTTGCCGCATCGGTCATGACATGCAGATAGGCAGAACGCAGATTAAGGTCGTGATGATGGTGATGGCTCTCGTGGCTATCTGCGCCATGGTGATGATGAGCATGGCCATCTTTCAATAACCAGGCACAGGCCAGATTCACTAACAAACCTAGTATGGCAATAATGATCGCCTGGTCATAGTGAATGGGGCTCGGTGTTAACAAGCGTTCAACAGACTGGAACAACATCAACCCGGCGACCCCGACCAGCATTATCGCACTGGTATAGCCGCCCAGGATTTCAATTTTCCAGGTGCCGAAGGCAAAGCGTTTGCTATGGGCCAAACGCCGTGCTGCGCCGTAAGCCAGGACCGACAAACCCAACGCCATGACATGGGAACTCATGTGCCAACCATCAGCCAATAGCGCCATGGAGTTGTAAATCCATCCCCCAGTGATCTCTACGACCATGGTAATTGCGGTGAGCCAAACCGCCCACCGGGTGTTTCGTTCCGCTAACGGATTGCCGTCATCAAAAACGTGGGAATGCTGCCAAGGAATGGTGTTGTCAATTTTTTCCACAGGACTGGTACCTCAATGCGTCGTGACATATACTATACCCCAGTATATATTTTCAGACTAGAGAATAGCGCTTATGGCACACACCAACAGGGATCAAAAAAAGCTCTTAACCCGGGTTCGACGCATTAAGGGGCAGGCAGAAGCCATTGAAAAAGCCCTGGATCAGGGCAAGGATTGCACCGCCATACTGCAACAGATAGCGGCTATTCGCGGCGCCATTAATGGACTGATGTCCGAAGTGCTCGAAGGTCATCTGCGTGAACATCTGGGCGCCGAAGACATTTCTCAGGCACAGCGTCAGCAGGAACTCGATGATGTCATCGACATACTCCGATCGTATTTAAAATAGGTCATTCAACGATTAGTTCCGAAATACCGGTGAAGACATTGCGAACGCAGCTAAAAAGATGGGCCAGACTTATCAGGCAGGACATGTATACGGTGTGGCTGGTTGCGCGGGACTCTCGCACCCCTCTGCACACCAAAATACTGGCCTTCGTCGTCGGTGCCTATGCTTTTTCCCCTATCGACCTCATTCCAGACTTCATCCCGGTCATTGGTTACCTGGATGACTTATTGATCGTTCCGGCGGGCATCTGGCTGGTAGTAAAAATGACTCCAAAGATTGTCATTCATGAGAATCGCGAACGCGCTAGACTCCATCACCCAACGCCGATCAGCCGGGTCGCGGCAGGCGTCATTATCGGTCTGTGGCTATCCGCTATAGCGGTATCAATCTATCTATGGGGATATTGATGGCTCAATTGAATTATCGCCTCCACTTGATTTGCTCAGGCCAGCGCACGACGGACTCACGTAACGCCATGGGAGTCCAGTCCTTTCCATGTGGTTGCCTTTCTGCTAGGCTCACGATCAAATTCCGGGACCACTTGCATGATTAAACGCTGTTTCATAGTCGCAATGACGCTGTTGATTGCTTTGCAGTCAGTGGCGTCTATTGCCTATAGAAGCACAACCGCACAACCGCACAACCCCGCAATGCCACATTATGATGAGCATTCACACGAATCAGCGGATTTTTCCAGCGAAAATCAGGCAACCAAGTCGTCTCCCGACAGCCCCAGTCATTCAGCGGACCATTGCCATCACAGCCACAGCTGCTTTCACATGGTGTTGCTGGGAACCCTCACAGACATTTCCGGCTTGGCTGCGGGAATAGTACAGTCCGACTACCAAGCCAACTTCACCACCGGGGTTCAATCCTCCCTTTTCCGCCCTCCCATTTCCTGACCCTGCGAATACCTTCCCCACCCGGGGAACAACTGTCATTTAGACTTTCGTAGGAGCAGTCCCATGCTTTTCAGAATGCCCGTAAAAAACGGGCGGCGCGCAATGCCGTGCCACTCTATTATCCATGCCTTTTGCCTTCTAACGCTGGCATTTGGTTCTACCCTGGCACTCGCCGGGGAGAAACCGCTCACTCTGTCCAAAGCTCTCTCGCGGGCCATGGCACAAAACCCCGGCCTCCAGGTCTTCGATTTTCGCCTTCAGGGTCTTGATGGCCGACGCATCACGGCAGATCAAAATCCTGCCCTGGAGGCCGGCCTGGAAGTGGAAAACTTCCTCGGCAGCGACAATCTGCGAGGAGTTGACGGGGCAGAGTACACCCTATCCCTGTCATCGGTTCTCGAACTTGGCGGCAAGCGTCAGGCCCGCGTCAGCGTGGTTGACTCACGATACGGGCGCGTCGAGGCCGAGCGCCGGGCCGAGACCCTGGATGTGCTCGGACAGGTGACCCAGCGCTTTGTCGCCACCCTGGCCCTGCAGGAAAAACTCCAACTCGCCGCTGAAGCCGTGGCGCTGGCCGAGGCCACCCACGAGATCGTCACCCGTCGCGCCGACCGCGGCGCGGCGCCCCAGGCCGAAGTCCTGCGCGCCAGGGCCGCGCTCACCCAGAGTCGTATTGAGCAGTCCCATCTGCGAGCCGCCTACGAGAGCCGGAAAATGGCTCTGGCTTCCCTGTGGGGTGATACCAGCCCGGACTTTCAAATGCTGGAAGGCGACCTGTTCCAGTTCGGTTCCTCCGACAACTTCGTTGCTCTGTACCAGCGGGTCAGCGACAGCCCGGCCATTCAAATCTACGCCAGCGAACAGCGTATCCGCGAAGCGGAAATTCAGCTGGCGCGCAGCCAGTCCGAGAGCGACATCCGTTGGCAGGTCGGCATCCGGCGCTTCGAAGAGACGGATGATACGGCCTTGACCGCTGGGCTCTCGGTACCGCTCTTTTCCGGACGGCGCAATCGCGGCGAGGTGCAGGCCGCCCTGGCGGCGCGGGATGAGGTCCGATTCCGCCGGGAGGATACCCTGCTGCGCCTCCATTCGCGCCTGTTCGACGCCTACCACTTGCGGCAACAAAGCATCGAGACTGTTGAGCAGATTCGCAGCCAAATGCTTCCCGACCTGACCGAGGCACTCACTCAGACCCGCGAAGCCTATGAAAACGGCCGCTACAGCTATGTGGAGTGGACCGCCGCACAGCGGGAGCTGCTCTCAGCACGGGAGGCACTGGTCGACGCCGCCACCACAGCGCTGCTCAACCAGGCGTTGATCGAACAACTTACGGCGCAGCCACTCGCGACTGTTCCGGGCGCCCCGACGCGCTAACCCACAAATTCAGGATTCACACCATGCAACTGATAAAACAACTCTGTCTGATTCTGGTGGCCACCTGCCTTGCCATCAGCCCCTTACAAGCTGCCGAGGAACAACACGACGAATCGCAGGCCGAGGCTAAAGGGCCTCACGGCGGCATACTGCTGCAACAGAACGACGCCACCGTCGAACTGCAGATCTTCGAGCAGGGGGTCCCACCGGAATACCGGGCCTGGGTCACCAGGGATGGCCGCGCCGTTACTGATGATATTGACCTCAATGTCCAGCTCACCCGCCTGGGTGGGCAAGTGGACACCTTCGACTTCGCCTACCAGGGGGACTACTGGCTGGGGGATGGCGTGGTGACCGAACCCCACTCCTTCGACGTAGAAGTGAGCCTCGCCATGGACGGCAAGAACTACCGCTGGCACTGGGAATCCCACGAAGGTCGCACCCGGATCGCCCCGGCTATCGCCCGAAAAGCGGGTATCACAACGGCCGCAGCCGGGCCGAGTGCCATCGAGCGCAGCCTCACCACCTACGGCAGCCTGACCACGGCACCGCAGCAGATTGCCCGGATCCGCGCCCGTTTCCCGGGCGTGGTCAGCCAGGTGAAGGTCAATCTGGGCGATCGGGTCGAGCGTGGTGACGTGCTCGCTCAAGTCGAGTCCAACGAAAGCCTGCAAACCTACGCACTGCGAGCGCCCATCGACGGGATCGTCATTGAGCGTCGGATCAGCAACGGAGAAATGACCGGGGAGCAACCCCTATTCGCCATTGCCGATTTGACCACTCTGTGGGCGGAATTCAAGGTCTTCCCCGGCCAACGGGCCGAGGTTGCCATTGGCCAGAAAGTCCGACTGAAGGCTGACGGCATTGACCGGGAAGGCACCATCCGCCACCTGCTGCCGGCACCCGGCAACGCGCCCTACACCCTGGCCCGGGTCGAAGTCGACAATGCCGAGGGACTGCTGACCCCCGGTTTGCTGGTGGCCGGGGATATCGTGGTGGAAACGGTGGAGGCCCCCTTGGTGGTTGACAACCGCGCCCTGCAATCCTTCCGGGACTGGACCGTGGTGTTTATTCAGGTGGATGACACCTACGAGATCCGCCCACTGGAGCTGGGCCGCAGCGACGGCAACCTGACTGAGGTGCTGGGCGGCCTGCAAGCAGGCGATCGCTATGTGGTGGAAAACAGTTATTTGATCAAGGCCGATATCGAAAAATCCGGCGCATCCCACGACCACTAACCAGGAGGCTATGATGATCAATGCCATCTTACGTCTCTCGATAGAGCGGCGGTTTTTAATGTTATCCCTTATTCTGGTGCTGGTCGGCGTGGGCGTGTGGAGTTTTCAGCGCCTGCCCATCGACGCGGTGCCGGATATCACCAATGTCCAGGTACAGATCAACACCGAGGCACCGGGCTATTCGCCCCTGGAGGCAGAGCAACGCATCACCTTCCCGGTGGAAACGGCCTTGTACGGCCTGCCCAACCTGTCCTATACCCGGTCCCTGTCCCGCTACGGCCTGTCCCAGGTCACGGTGGTGTTCGAGGAAGGCACGGACATCTATTTCGCCCGCAACCTGATCAATGAGCGCTTGGGCGCCATCAAGAGCGCGCTGCCACCCGGGCTGGAGCCGGAGATGGGTCCCATCGCCACCGGTCTTGGCGAGATCTTCATGTACACCGTAGAAGCCCTGCCCGGTGCCACTCAAGCGGATGGCAGTCCGCTGGACGCTACGGCACTGCGTGAGATCCAGGACTGGATCATCAAACCCCAGTTGGCCCAGGTGCCCGGCGTGATCGAGGTCAACACCATTGGCGGCTACGACAAGCAGTACCACGTCACGCCGTCGCCCCAACGGTTGCTGGAGTTCGGCATCACGGTGGATGAACTGGTCAGCACCCTGCGGGCCAATAACACCAATCGCGGCGCCGGCTATATCGAACGCAACGGCCAACAGCTGTTGGTGCGCTCGCCCGGGCAGCTGGCCACCATTGGCGATATTGAACAGGTGGTGATTGCCAACCGGGATGGTGTGCCAGTCCGGGTAGCCGATGTAGCTGAAGTGGCCATTGGCAAGGAGCTGCGCACCGGCGCCGCCACCCGCGACGGCAAGGAAACGGTGATGGGCACCGCCATGATGCTGGTGGGGGAAAATTCCCGGGCGGTAGCACAGGCGGTGGCCGAAAAGCTGGAGGCCATTCAGCCCTCCCTGCCCGACGGCGTCAAGGTGGAGGCGGTATACGACCGCACAGCCCTGGTGGACAAGGCGATTGCCACGGTGGAGAAGAACCTGCTTGAAGGGGCACTGCTGGTGATCGTGGTGCTGTTTCTGTTGCTGGGCAACCTGCGCGCCGCCTTGATCACGGCAGCTGTCATTCCGCTTTCGATGCTCGCCACCATCACCGGTATGGTGCGGTCTGGCGTATCCGCCAATTTGATGAGTCTGGGGGCGCTGGATTTCGGCCTGATCGTCGACGGCGCGGTCATCATCGTCGAGAACTGTATCCGGCGCCTGTCCCAGGCCCAGCACCAGGGTCAGTTGGCCCTCAAGGAACGTCTGCAATTGGTGTTCGAGGCCACCAACGAAGTGATTCGTCCCAGCCTGTTTGGTGTCGCCATCATTACTGTGGTGTACCTGCCGATCTTTGCCCTCACCGGGGTCGAGGGCAAGATGTTCCACCCCATGGCGGCCACTGTCGTAATGGCACTGCTGGCGGCCATGGTGCTGTCACTGACCGTGGTGCCCGCCGCTGTTGCGGTCTTTATGGGGGGCAAGATCAGCGAAAAGGAAAGCCCGGTAATCAGCGGTGCTAAATCGCTCTACAGGCCTGCGCTGCGGGTGGCTATGAGGTTCCGCTGGCTGGTGTTGGGCGGCGCGACCACGCTGGTAGCGGTCTGTCTCTGGCTGGCGACCACCCTGGGGTCGGAATTTATTCCACAACTGGATGAAGGGGATATTGCACTCCATGCCCTGCGCATCCCGGGCACCGGGTTGGAGCAGTCCATCGAGATGCAATCGCAGCTGGAAGAACGGCTGAAGGCCTTTGGGGAGGTGGACAAGGTGTTCGCCAAGATCGGCACGCCGGAAGTGGCCACCGACCCCATGCCCCCCAGCGTAGCGGACAACTTTGTTATCTTGAAGCCCCGCAGCCAATGGCCGAACCCAGACAAAACCAAGGATGAACTGGTGGCGGAAATGGCAGCAGCGGTGGAAATGCTTCCCGGCAACAAGTATGAGTTCACCCAGCCCATAGAAATGCGCTTCAACGAACTGATCTCCGGCGTGCGCGCCGACCTCGGCATCAAGGTGTTCGGCGATGACCTGGATCAGTTGCTGGCATCGGCCAACGACGTCCTTGAGGTTGTGGAATCCATGGAGGGCGCCGCCGATGCCCGGGTCGAACAGGTGACCGGCCTGCCCATGCTGTCGGTACACCCCAAGCGCATGGCGCTATCCCGCTACGGGCTGACCGTGGATGATCTCCAGGATCTGGTGGCAGCCGGTGTCGGGGGCGAAAACGCCGGCCTGATTTACGAAGGCGACCGCCGCTTCCAGTTGGTGGTGCGTCTTCCCGAAGACATCCGCCGGGATGTGGACAGCCTCGCGGACCTACCTGTCCCCCTGCCGGACGGTGGCTATGTGCCCCTGTCGGAAGTGGCCGAGCTGGAGCTGGCTCCGGCGCCCAACCAGATCAGCCGGGAAAACGGCAAGCGTCGGGTGGTGGTCACCGCCAACGTGCGGGACCGCGACCTGGGCGGATTTGTCGAGGAAGCACAGGCGCGCATTGCGGACGACGTGGACCTACCCGCCGGATACTGGCTGGATTACGGCGGGACCTTCGAGCAACTGCAGTCCGCCAGTCAGCGGCTTGCCATCGTGGTGCCCGTGACCCTCGCCATCATCCTCGCACTCTTGGTGATGGCCTTCGGCTCCCTCAAAGATGCCTTGATCATCTTCACCGGCGTGCCACTGGCCCTCACCGGCGGGGTTCTGTCCCTGTGGCTGCGAGACATGCCCCTGTCGATCTCGGCGGGTGTTGGCTTTATCGCCCTCTCCGGGGTGGCGGTGTTAAACGGCTTGGTGATGATCGCCTTTATCCGCGATCTGTGGCACGAGCAGGGTGACCTGATGAAGGCCATTGTCGAAGGCGCCCTGATCCGCTTACGGCCGGTATTGATGACCGCCCTGGTAGCAAGCCTCGGCTTTGTACCCATGGCACTCAATACCGGCACCGGTGCCGAAGTACAGCGTCCTCTGGCGACCGTGGTGATCGGCGGGATTATCTCGTCCACCCTGTTGACGTTGTTTGTACTCCCTGTGCTCTATGCGCTGTTGCATGGCAGAAGTGCCAGTAACTCCACGCCCACAGGCGACATTAATCACGACACTGATAGTTAACCAACACTCCATCGTGGGGGGGGAATCTCCCCATGATTTTTTCAATGTTCTTTTATTGCGGTTTATATCCTGGAAAGACTATGAACGATCCACCCAAGCAACGAATAGATGACTTGAAAGAAGCCTCACCCTTTCGAACACATCGCATCCACGCCATCAACAGTGACTGGTATTTTTTAACCCGTGAAGGTCAAAATATCGGGCCATTCCCGAACAAAAAAGCGGCCGAAGACAGCCTTGCGGAACTCCTGAAAACTGTCAAAAAGGATGAGTAGCCAATGGCCCAAAATCCACAAAGTCACCAAGGCACAGGCGACCAGGCACAGAGTAAGCTGAATACAGCAGATGCCTCTTTATAAATAGCCCCTAACAAGGTTAAACCAATGAGCCACGACCATGTGCATATGCCCCCCGAGACCAAGGACAAACGCGTTGCTATCGCCATCTGGGCGAACGGGATCCTGACCCTGGCTCAGATTGGGGGAGGTATCTTTGCCGGTAGTCTCGCCCTTATCGCGGACGCCTTGCATAATTTTTCAGACATGGCGTCACTCGTCATCGCGTTCGCGGCGCAAAAAATTGCGCGCCGCCCGGCTGACGCAAAGATGACCTTTGGTTACGGACGCATTGAAATCGTTGCAGCCCTCATCAATTACACTACCTTGATCATTATCGGGATCTACCTGGTTTACGAAGGTGGCATGCGGATAATCGATCCTCCAGAGGTAAAGGGCTGGTGGGTCGTCTGGCTTGGTGGTATCGCTCTGGCCGTGGACGCCTTGACAGCGTTGCTCACCTATTCGATGCAGAAAGACAGCATCAATATCCGCGCACTGTTTCTTCACAATCTGTCGGATGCACTGGCGTCGGTCGCCGTGGTCATTGGCGGAACCCTTATTTTACTCTTCGACATGCGCTGGTTTGATCCTGCCATCACCATCGGCATCGCGGGCTACATTCTCTACCTGGGTCTGACAGAAATCGGCGGTACCATCAGAACACTCATGTTGGGTAGCCCGGTGGATATCGATACCGATGCCGTCATTGTTGCCCTGTCCAACATCGAAGGCGTTATCGATCTTCACCATGTGCATTTTTGGCAGATGGGCGAACACGATGCCTCTCTGGAGGCCCATGTAATTATCGAGGAAAGTGCATGGGATCAGCTTGAGAATATCAAGTACAGGATAAAACAGGCTCTGGCGCAGGAATTCAACATACGTCATTCAACACTGGAATTCGAACACCCAGACCACGTGCACAAGGATGCCCACACCTATGGGCACGGTTGACAGAAAATTCTCCATAAGCATCGGCGAGAGCGGCGACTATTTTAATAGGCCGCCCAGGCGCGGAATTTTGCCGGCATGAATCCGAGCAGCGAGAAAGGACCAGAGACTAATAGCGCAGTTGCAGAATTCGCCGGGCGCCATTCAGCACAATCAGCCCGATGATCAGACCAATAACCAGGTCGGGATAACGGGAACCCGTCCAGGCGACCAATACACCGGCGACGATAACGCCCACATTGGCGATGACATCGTTAGCGGAAAAGATCCAACTTGCTTTCATGTGTGCGCCGCCGTGCCGGTTTCTTGCGATAAGCACCAGACACCAGACGTTGGCCGCCAGGGCCACAAGACCAAAACCCATCATTAACGCGGATACGGGTTCGCTGCCGAAAACAAATCGCCGCCCGACTTCAGCCAGGACTCCCAGCGCCAGAATCAACTGCAGCCAGCCTGACAAATGCGCCGCGCGCAGCTTCATCCGCACACTGTGTCCAACGGCATATAGTGCCACGCCGTAGACGGCGGCATCAGCAAACATGTCCAACGAATCCGCGATCAAGCCAGTGGATTGCGCCAGCCAGCCTACTGTCAGTTCAACCACGAACATAACGCCGTTGATGGCCAGCAACCACTTCAGTATACCGGCTTCGACCTGGGCGGTTGCCTCTTCCTTCTCCCTGGCCAGGACTAAATCCTCTTCCCCCACCGGGGTGGTTTTTTCGAGCGTGGCACCCAGCCCCAGGGAGCGCATCCTCTCCTCGATGGCAGCCCCATTGTCGCCATGGAATACCCGCACCTTCCGATTCGGTGTATCGAACTCCAGTAAAACCCGGGGCTCAATACTGTCCAAGGCCATGCGGATCATCCCCTCTTCCGACGGGCAGTCCATTTTTGGTACCCGGTAGTCACTGACATAGCCATGTTGAAAAGCCGTATCAGTATTCGCTATCCCAGAGGCGGGGACATTGGCAACCTTCGCGCTCTGGCAGCCGTCATTGCACGGGTCAGACATTGAAAAAGCCCTTGAGGATGTACAGACGGTCACTATAAACTCTATAACAACTATAGAGTCAATCGGAATATTGAGAGATGATAAAAATCGGCGAACTGTCGAAAGTGACTGGCTGCTCCGTGCAAACCATCCGGCATTATGAAAAGGAACAATTGATTGCCTCCGCAGAACGCAGTGAAGGTAATTTTCGCCTGTACGATGAAGTTGCCGTTGAGCAATTATTGTTTATCAAGCACTGCCGCAGCCTGGATCTCAGTTTGCCGGAGATCCGGCAATTATTGGGATTAAGCCGTTCCCCCGGCGCACAATGTGATGATGTGAATCGGATGATGGATAGGCGTATCGAGCAGGTGGAGGCGCGTATCCAGGAGCTCACCAGGCTGAACGAGCAACTGAGAATGCTGCGCCGCAGCTGTTCAAACCGTCGGACAGTGGAGCAGTGCGGCATATTGCGGAATTTGTCGGCTACTCCGGTTTCGAGCGGGTGACACCCGGTTCCAAAAACTCTCCTGAACGTTCTGCAACAGGGGCATTTTTCCGCTGCCTTCTCGCCAGCCCCAGAAAGACCAGGAAAACCACCAGTACCGACAATTGCGCCATGATCCCCTGCCAGGTGGATTTGACGCCGACCCAATCGAATTCAAAACTGACAGGCAATGGGGTAATACCGATAATATCCGCTTCCTGAAGTGCCGACATCGCCTTACCCATGAGGATAAACGCCAGGGCCAGCAACAGGTAGGTGGTGACGGAAAAGAATCTGGCAATGGGTAATTTCACTGAGTAACGCACCAGCAACCAGGCCAATACGGCCAAGAAAGCAGTACCGGCTACAAAGCCGCTGAATACGGATGAATATTGAGCGGCTGCAGCCTGGGTCAGCAGCGCCTGATAAAACAAGACCGTTTCAAAGACTTCACGATAAACCGCAATAAATGCCAGCAGCGCAAGACCCCACAGGGTACCCGCAGTCAGGTGGGAGTTGA
>Ga0207905_1000094_pt1 | contig 53238 bp, 55 predicted proteins | sample LinPmetageLP49_FD_184060 | JGI IMG/M metagenome (GOLD analysis project Ga0207905, IMG submission 184060) | Marine viral communities from the Subarctic Pacific Ocean - LP-49 (SPAdes) | ecosystem: Environmental > Aquatic > Marine > Oceanic | place: Pacific Ocean | collected 2011-08-27 | reverse complement strand
TCCAACGGCTTAACGCCATTTGATTACATCATGCATTGCCTCGATGAGCTTTGTCAGCCTGAGCCAGACATAGAACAATTATTGCCTTGGAATATCAATATCTAGGTGATGATCACCGGACGTTTACGATACAGGTATATTTAATGGAAGGCTCGAGTCACCTTTAAGTTTGCTCATTTAATCTCTCTCATCTTACTACGAATATCTTCTGAGGTTGGTTGTATATATACCAAGCAGGATAGAGAGCTCTTATGATGCATTGCTTTTTGAATTTCAACTTGGCTTAAACCAAGTTGTCGTGCGCGATAACCATATGCATGCCTGTGTCCATGCTCTGTAGTTCCAAGCTCTTTTTGAACTTCCAACCCAATTTTTTTTACTGCTCTTTTATGAATTCGCTGAAAGTTTTTTATCGTTTCAGGCGCTCCTGTGGAGTTGGTAAATGCAAATGGGTGAGTGTCTGTTTTTGCCGGCTCTACCCGTTGATATTTAAGATAGTTAACCCAAGATATTAAAAATTCTTTTGCTTTTTCAGGCGGGTTAAATATCACTTCAAAATAGCCGTCTTTATTTGTGAGTAAAGGTGACTTCCAACCCGCATATAGTCTTTCTGATAATCGGTATGTATTTCTTGGTTTATAGAAAGTGCTTTCGAGTAAGTATTCTCGCCTATTTGCAAAACTACTGTCAGGTGAGCGGCCTATTTCTGGATGATAGACCCTAACTAATGCTTCATCTCGATATATTGGGTGTAAAGTTATATCTGAAACATAAAGGTGAAATAGCTCACTTTTACGTAATCCACCATAATTTAATAACATGGTCATAGCTTGAGATTTATAGTCTGGTGTTGAGCCTTTTACCATTCCAATATAAAGAAGCTTTTCAAAGTGCTCATCGGGGAATTTCATCGCTTTTTCATTATTTATTTTAGGCTCTAATAACCGATCAATGAATCTTACTCTCTTCGCATTAAAGGCAGCGTCATTTTGATTAGATAAATGATTTAGGAACACATTTGCGTGCTTATGATAATATGCACACCAATTTAATCTCTCTTCATAACTGGTTGCTTTTCTGAAGGGGTTTATCCTTGATGAGTCAAACCCTTCCTGTAAAGCTAAAAAATCAGAGTAATGCGTTATATGAAATAATATATTATTTGCATCTCTAGGCTTTCTTGCCTTCCAATACAATCCAAGTTCGTCATCCATTTTATCGTAATCGATTGTTCCTACTAATAGTGCTTTAGTAAAACCTTTTAATAATAAAGTTGAGTTTTCAAAGTTTGGTACGACATCAATATATGTGAGTAGGAGCTTTAAAGAAAATATAGAGCGCTCTTTCCATGACTCACTTTTAGAGCTGTACCAAGCAAGATATCTTATATGTGATATCACGACACCTTTCTCTGTATAAAGAGCTGGTAACTCACAAATACTACCAGCCTCTTTATCATGATACTTTACGTTTATTTTTTGGATGTATGCCATACTTTTTATTATATAGTATATTTACTTTTCCTTAATACTAACTCTTTTCTATCATCTAACAAGTATTAAAGTAGTGATTTTAGTATATATTTGGGTGGGGTTATAAAACCGGTAACTGAACGAAAGCTGCTCTATGTAAGCATTCAAGCCATTTGTGCCTCAGCGTGTTACCAAGCTATATCGCCTGCAGATAAAATATATGCCCACAAAAGTTCGATGGTTGGCTCTATTGGTGTGCGAATTGATTCATGGGATTTAACGGGTTTAGCTGAGAAATTGGGAGTTAAAAAACAAATTTTAACTTCCGTGGATAAAAAGGTAATCATTGATCCATTTAAAAAACTGAAAGTTGAAGATGAACAGCTATTGAAAGATTCGTTAATGATGCCAATGCACACTAATTTCGTTTCATCTGTGCTTGATGCGAGAAAAGACAAACTTGCAAACGATCCTGAACTGTTTAATGGAATGGTGTGGCTTGGTGAGGATGCTAAGTCAAAAGGCTTTATAGATGGGATAAGTAGCACAATAGAAGTTGAAAATGAATTAATGGAGATGACACAGACTAAAGATGCTAAGTCAGTTAGTGCTCAAGGTTTCAGCATTAGTCGCCTAATAGGTGGAATTTTATAAATGTATACCTTAGAGGTGCGATTTTAACCCTCTGTAAAATTTAAAATAAGCCAAGTTAAAGGTAATAATGATTTTGCTGAGAAGGACTAGGAACACATTAATGTGCTCCTTTAAAATTAGCATAGCTTAGAGGGGCCATTTTAGTACGCTCTAAAATTTTAAAATAAATGAATTACAGTGAATAATCACTTTGAATTAAAACAACTCATTAATCGGAGATAACCATGAGTATAGCAATTGCAAACATCGACAACATGAATAACGTTGAGACATCTAAAAAAACTAAATACCTTCTATTAGCACTAGCTATAGTATGTGTAGTGTTTTCATCACTAGCACTTGCTGCAGGTAGTGGTACCGAATGGAACTCGATATATACAACGTTTGATGGTTGGATAAAAGGTATTCCGGGTAAGACTATTTCGCTATTAGCATTTGGTTACTCTGTTTATAACATCACTCAACAAAACTACACTATGGCTGCTGGTGCATTCCTTGGTGCAGTATTAATGGTAAATGCTGGTTCAGTATTAGATTTAATCTTTACCGCTGGTATCCCAGGCCTTTAATAACACACTTAGTTTCCCTCCTAGAAAAAAGGCTCATTTTGAGCCTTTTTTTTTGATCTAAATAATTAGAGGTATCAAATACACCCTCTCTAATTTTATGCATTCGTCTGTTAACGGTAAATAATAGCGAATAGATTTTAATGAAGGACAAACAAATGTCAGATAATCCTTTTCAATACAGAATGCCAAAACGCATTAATGAGCCACTTACTCTCATATTATGGCCAATGCATTATGTGCTTATGCCCATCATGTGTTTTGGATTTGGCATATTGATCAACAAACCAATGGAACTACTTACTTTTGGTTTAATTTGGTTTTTTACACTGAAATACACCGAAGAACGTTACTCAAGAGGTTTTATCCTTCACTTCCTATGGTGGCATGGCGCTTTGCCATTTTTGAAAAAAAGTAAATATATACCTGACCCATATAGTCGTGAATATTTTCAATAGGAACTCATTAGATGAAAAGAAGTGAAAGCAAAGTTTTAAAATCCGTTAGCGAGATTCAAACAAATCAAACTAAAGATACAATAATTAAATACGGTCTACTTGCCATTGCAGGGGTATTAGCTTGCGCATTGGCTTTTAAAGATACAGAAGTAATCGCCACCCCTCCTAATTTCACACAGCCTTTAGTCGTTGCTGGTAATGTGGCTAATAAAGAATATAAATTACGATGGGCAGTTGCGGCAGCGTCGATAGCAGGGAATTTATCGAAGGACAATGCTGATTTTGTATTGAATCAACTGGATAGCATGCTTTCACCTTACTTACGGCAGCAAATATTACCCTCTCTAAAAAAAGAGGTTCAGATTTTAATAGCAAGAGATGCAGAGCAAACCTTTGTTATCAAAGACGCTATTTATGACCCTGTAAAGGACTTGGTTTGGATCTGGGGTGACAGAACTATCAAACTAAAAGCCACTGCCAATAATATCAATTTACCTCAAAAATGGACGTATGAGTTCAGAATTAAACCTTTCTCTGAACGCGCTGCTATTACACACTTTAACTCATACAAAGGTCTGCCAAAGAACCGTGATGTTGAATATCTGGTTGAAGAAAACCCAATGTTAACTGCTGAGCTTAAAAAAGTAATAAGTGACGATTAAGGAATGAAAATGAAATTAATAAATAAAATAACAGCATCTATCTGTTTATCACTGAGCTTAATGCCGGCAGTCTATGCACAAGACGAAGGGTTAGACATACCAATACAAACAAACTTTGGTAGAAAACCAATGAATGCAACACCGGCGGGTCAACCAGCTTATAACGGGGCCGCTGAGTTGCGCGCTGCAACTAATAGCTTTGTACCTAACGAAGCTAATAGATCAGCGTCAAACACTCCTGTAAGTAAGAGTAGTAATGAACCTGATTTCTTACAAAAAGTGAAACAAAGCTTTAAACCAGAACAATCTTACAACCTAAAGCCGGGAAGAAACATAGTAATTCCAGTCGGGCAGGGATTTAGTAATGCCATACGAACTAACTTTAGAAGTTTATCTGTAAAAACAAGTGCTAACTCAGAGCAAGCTTTACTTGAGGTTGAGGACGGCCACTTGTATGTGACGTTGAGAACAATGCAACCAATTAGTTTATTACTATCTGAAGACGGTGTTATTGAATCTGAAATCTCCATCGTATTAGTACCAATGGCTTCACCACCAGCCATGGTAGATATTGATATAGATATGCCAGCTGAGATGACGTTAAAAGCGCTGAATCATTTTAACGAAATGGAAAAACAGAAAAAAATTGATAAAGCGACTCTTGAAGCGCAAAACGCACCGGTACTGCGTTCATCAAGTTATCAAAAAAGTATTGTTTCTATCTTGAAACCGATAGCGCAAGGTAAGACCCCATCTGGATACTCAATAACGAACGATATACCAAATTATCTTAAGCATCCGTGTCGTATAGCTATATATCATGAAGCGGGTCAACGATTAAGTGGAAGCCAGGACTTTATTGATGTAGTTCTTGTGCACAATGATAGCGATCGTGTTTACCAAGTACGTGAAGAAATGTGTCTAAACGATGGGGTTACATCGGTTGCGCTATATCCAAAGTCTTACTTACAACCAGGGGAAGAAACAGAGATTTATATTATTCGTAAACTGAAAAAGGCAAGCGCGGAGTCATATGGTCAGACTAGACCACGCTTAACAATGGGGGCAGGTGAATGATTCAGGAAAAGCTAAAAACCTATATTGAAGACAACCCATGGTTACGCAAGGGCATTCTAGGAATCATATTTCTGGTTATTCTTTGGTTTGTTGGGGGTTCACTTTTTACAGATGACACTATGAGTGAACAGCAGGTTGAAAGTCAGTCTGTAACATCAATTTTGGGCCTATCTGACACATTGGGTACAATGGACCAACAAGAAGCAGAAGGTATTGTTGATGAAATGAAAGTTCGTTTAGCCGATAAAGAGCGCGAAATGGAGGCTAAATACAATAAAGACGCTGAAAACCTTGAGCAATTGAAACTTTCAATGCAGCAAATGCAAAATGAGATGTTTGAGCTAAAAAGGAAGAGCGCTACGAACACAAAACCAATTGATATAAGCACTAAGTTGCCTAGCAAACAGTTTCAAGTACAAGGTGAGCCAGTCAGTTACCAAGCAGATCAGCAAAACCAAAATGTACTATATAGGCCACAAACTGAGATAATAACGCAATCACCCCAAATTAAAGGCAACGTTATTAGAACAATTACTCAACGCAGTATACGTGAAGTGCAGCGCTCTGGTGAAGTAACCATTAGTGATATTAAAGTTCAGCGTTTAACGAATGACAATCAAAATGTAGACGATAGTCGTGAAGGGCAAATTGCTAAAAATAATGACGAAAGAAACCCATCAGCAAAAGGTGATAAAGGGGAATTTACATTAGCAATGGGCTCAATATTATCGGGCACGTTAATAAATGGTGTTGCGGCGCCAACAAAAGTAGGTTCACAAGATACACCTATCCCTATTTTACTTCGTGTAAAACGAGAAGCGATTATGCCTAACTTTTTCTCACTGGATATACGTGAGTGCATGGTCCTTGGTGCAGGTATTGGTAACCTAGCAAGCGAACGCGTTGAAATCCGTGCAGAAGCAATTTCATGTATTACCAATGATGGCCAAGCCATTGAAAAATCATTAACGGCTTATGCTGTGTCTAGTTCAGATGGTTTAACAGGTATACGTGGTACGGTAATCGAGCGAAGTGGTAAAGCAATAGGCAACTCTATAAAAGCAGGCTTTTTATCAGGTTTTGCAAGTGCTGCTGCGCCGCAGCAAGTACCTTCGATTAATACTGAGCTTTCTGCATCAACCGTATGGCAAAGCCAAAACCTGAACCAGTACGCTGGAGCAGGAATAATGGAAGGTGCAAGTAGCGCCATGGAACGTGTAGCTTCATATTACTTAGCAATTGCTGAGGCTATGTGGCCTGTTATAGAGATTCCAGCAGGTATTGAAGTAGATTTCTTAGTTCAGAAGGGAATGACCTTACAATTGAACCAAGATGATATTAAGGACCAAAAATAATGGCCGGTTATTTAACAAAACTAATTTTAGCCACCAGCCTTGCTATTTTATTGTTGGTAAGCGTTAAAACTTACCAACAGACAAAGCAAATAGCACAGCTGCAGCAACAAGTAAGTAAAAAATCATCTCAAGTGATCGCATTAAATGGTAAGCGATTAATTGATAAGTTTATGCGTGATGGAAACACACAAGCGGAGTCAATGGAGGCATTCGCGCTATTAATTAAAATGATGGAGGATGAGGGAGTATTAATTATTGATAGTAATCAAACAATAACTGCGCCAACAGACAAGCAATTTAAAGACCTGCGCGTAAGCGATATAAACGCGATGGCTAAAGATAAAGGTATAAATATAGTTAAGTTTCGAGATGAAATAATCGAGCAGGCAAAGAAGGAAACGGACAGAATGATAAAGGAGTTAGAAGCGCTTCAAAGGTAGATTTAAAAAGGCCAAATACCCAACGGAGAGTAGTGTTGGATACTCGGCCTAACCCTTGAGAGACATAATACGTATTTCGAGTTTTTAGGCTACTGATTAGAAAATGGTACAAATAAGCATAAAAAAGTGATCATCATTTGTGAATTATCTTGATCTAACTATTTAAGCGAAGTATCCTTTGATCGAAATTCGACAAATAATTGAATAATTAACATATAGATAAGGCTAAGCACAACGAAAAACTAACAATAAAGTAACATTGCTAAGCAATAGAAAAACAAAAACCGACATAAAGTCGGTTCTAGGAAGGTTTTATATTTATGTAATGTTGTAAGCAACCAGCGCCAACTGGTAAGTCCCACGTAACTTAGGACAAGCTTATAACTACATAAAAATAAGGTCAAGGGCTTTTTTGGCTAAAATTTAAGTTATAAGTGTTTTTTATGAAAACTACTCTATCTGATCGTAGCATCAGACCATGAGCGACACTGTAATAACAGGTCGCTCTGTGCATAGGCATTTGACTCCGCATTTCGATTTTAAAGCTAAAAATCCAATTGCTAAGCTGCTTATTGCTCGTATTGAAATGCATGATTTCAAACTTAATACGTTCTTAAACAAAGCGCGATACGCTGGTGGCATGCTAAATCTTGGTTTCAGTACCATCGCACTAGCGGCGCGAACTAACCGTATGCGAATAGAAAGAGAGCAAACCCTTCGCGAAACGATGAAGGCGTTAGTTTACTGTGCCTCATACAAACCCTATTCTAACTCCCTGTTTGAAATTAAAATGTCCATTAAAGCTTTGGCCAAAATGGTTAATCAACTTCACATATCAGAGCCAACAGCCAAATACCGCCATGGTCGTGAAAACTACAATCCTGTAATTAATGCATTAAAGGATTTAGCAGCTGCAGGGCTGGTCATGTTACAACAGAATTACAGCGTTAAACTAAAGCGCTATCAAAGTATGCGTATCTTCATCACCCCAGAGTTATTTGCATCACTTGGTATCAATAAAAAAACAGTTAAGAAGCTAATACACTCACAAAATAAGCACGATATTAAAAATGGATTTGATGTAAATAAATCAAATAGAATGGGGCATTTACGCGCGCAAAGTAATGCGGCCATACAAGAACACGACAGCCATAGCTTAAAAACATTTAAGGCTCGTCTTAAAAATGAATTCAATGTTCCTGACGATATACGCGAGATGAAAGAAAAGGTAACGTCGCTAATTAAAAAGAAACAAAAGGAAGTTGGGAGCGAACAAAAACCAGGGGCAAATCCACAACAGGTGTTTAACCGGTTAGTTGTACAATTTAATGTGCCTGCGTTTAAAATTTATGAATTAGAGGAAAACATAAAGCAAGAACATCCCTATATTGAGAAAGCCTCCCCCCCTTACTACGAGCTGTTAATAACACTACTTAAAGAAAGTTCACCAATAATTCACTAGATGAAAGCACACGGCTACCCAGCCATCAATGATCTATCAAAAAACACCTAATTGTGGGATTCAAATAAAGTAGGTTACTTTTAAATATAGTTGGTAACTTGCAAATAAAGCTGGTAACTTAGCTCCGTATACTTTATGCGCAATGTCGGAGGTACGGAGCTTGACCAGCTTATCCCTTGACTCTCGTTCACTGAATTGGGTTAAACAAGGTCGTGGAAAGGGGTCAGGAAAAGATTACCAACCCTGGTTGACCGTCAGAGACCTGCCTTCTGCTGGACGATCTCACCGTATCTGGGGATTCCAGACTCAACGAACCCACCATCTGTTGTCAGACCTAGAGCTGGCGGCGTTTTTTCTGTTTGATTGGAATCCATCTGTCACTGATATCCGGGAGCAATACCCTCTCCGATTGGAGGATACCATTGAGCTTGCAGCGCAAGCGCGTATCCGTCATCCCGAAGTACGGGGACAAATTCAAGTCATGTCCACGGATTTTCTGGTGGACACCAATAAGCCTGAGCTTCCCAGAATGGCGATTCAGGTAAAAACCTCTTCAGATCTTTCAAATCCTAGAACAATCGAAAAACTGGAACTTGAACGGCGTTATTGGGCGTTGAAGGAAGTGCCCTGGTATTTGCTGACAGAAAAACAAATTCCCAAGACCGTCACCAAAAATATTGCCTGGCTGTATCCAGCGCAATTGGTTCTGGATGGGATCGAAGATACTCTGCATATGGCCTCCCTTTATCTGAGCTTCTTTATAAATCATCCGACTTTGCTGATTTCTCAGGTTGCAATGATGCTTGATCAAGCCTATTCACTCTCTCCAGGCGAATCCCTGCAAAAAATTCGTTCGCTGTTAGCCTTGAGGGTTTTCTTATTTGATATCAGAAGGCCTTGGTCAACACTGACTGTGGGGGAGTTACAAGCATCTTCAGACATTGATTCATTGAGGAATTATTATGTTGCGAATCAATGATGTCGTGATATTTGGGGAGGCTCGGTATCGTATTCTTGATGTCTCAGATATTCGATATACATGGATTAATATCGATTCCGACAAAGCATTTCCTGAACGGGTTTCTCTGGCAGAGATGGAAGACTTCATCCTTTCTGAGACGTTAAAAAAAATTGATGATCCCTATTCGCATCTTGCTGCTCAGTTCCCGGAACACGGCTCAGTAGCACAGCAAATCCGGGACAAGCGTATGGCCGTTATTGAGCCTTTAATACACCAACCGGATATCTATTATCGCAGCGGTCGAGGCGCACTGGTTCAGCAGGTTGTTACTGAATCTGGAACGGCTAAAAAAACAATATATGCCTATCTTCGCCAATATTGGCAGCGGGGTTGCACTCCGAACGCGCTTTTGCCGGACTACGATAAATCAGGCGGGCGAGGAAAGAAACGTACAGCTTCAGGAAAAAAATTAGGCCGTCCGAGAAGTATAGCGCCAGGTACGGGCGCAATTGTAGATACTAGTGTTGAACGCATGTTTCGCATTGTGCTTGATCGACACTATCTGACGGAGAAGAATCATTCTCTACCCTATGCTCATCGACGTTTCGAGGACATGTTTGAAACAGCTCATCCCGATGTACCGAAAGAAAACTTTCCGACAGTTGCTCAACTACGCTATTTCTACGAGCGGGAATATGTCCGGCCTGAACGTATCCGGCTGAGAGCTAATAAAATCGAATATCAAAAGGACATCAGGCCGTTACAAGGAACAGCCACAAGCGGAGTTCACGGCCCCGGTGCACGCTACGAGATCGACGCGACTATTGCTGATATCTATCTGCTTTCTGCCGACAGACAAAAGATTATTGGCCGACCAACCTTGTACGTGGTTGTCGATGTCTATAGCAGATTGATTGCTGGTTTCTATGTGGGACTTGAAAATCCCTCCTATGTGACTGCGATGTTGGCATTGGTGAACGCCATGATCGATAAATCTTCGTTATGCCAGTCTTTCGGTTATGACATAGAGTCTGAAGATTGGCCGTCGATTGGGCTGCCGGACGCCATTTTGGCTGATCGCGGTGAGTTGCTGGGTCATCAAATTGAATATCTGGAGCAGGCCTTTGGTGTTCGGATTGAAAATACACCACCTTATCGTGGGGATGCGAAGGGTATCGTTGAGCGACATTTTCGTACCATTCAAGCGGACTTCAAACCGTTTGCACCAGGAGTGGTTGCTGGAACCACCATTAAAAAGCGGGGCGGGAAAGATTATCGGTTGGATGCAACACTTACATTGGACGATTTCACTAAAATAATTATCGGTTCTATCCTGCATCGCAACCAGAGTTCGGTATTGGTCAAGTATGACCGCGATCCGGATATGCCAGATACACTCGCACCTGTACCGATTAATATTTGGCAATGGGGTATTCAAAATCGTAGTGGACGGCTGCGTAACACATCGGAGTCGGCGTTGAAGTTGGCATTATTGCCTCGTCAAAAAGTAACGCTTTCCGATTACGGCATTCAATGCTTTGGTGCCTTTTATACCTGTAGGGAGCTGCTGGCGTCTGGCTGGCTCCATAGAACCGGGCAACAGCGACCTGGCCCCTTTATGGCTACGTATGACCCCTCGGTAGCCGACATCATTTATGTCTTCCCAGATGCAACAAAATCAGGTTATTGGGAGTGCTCTCTAACCGACCGCTCAAGGGAATTTAGGGGCCGGTCGATGTGGGAGTTATGGGACAGCCAGCAGCAACAACGAAAATCAACAGCGGCAGCTAAATTGAAAGAGAGGGAAAGCAAAAGATCACTGGAAAATGTGATTCAGGAAACCATCCAAAACGCGGAAAAGCTACGTCCTTCCAACTTTGGTGAATCAAAAACAGAGACTTTGGCAGGCATCAACCAAAACCGACGGGAAGCACGCGAGCAGGAACGCCATAAACGTCGTGAAGATTGCAAACCTACTGAGCCAAAGCCCAAAGCGGATGTCAGGTATTTGATTGATCAGCCCGAAGACGCCGCATTCCCTGATTTTCTGGATGACCTGTTTGGAGATGATGAATGACACTACCCAAAGGCATGGTGCAGGCGATTTATAATGATACCGGGATCAGTCAGTATCAGGGAAACCCTCTCATTGAGGCTTTGCCGCCTATCCTGGACCGGCGTCAGCTAAAGGACGGGTTGTCGGGTCAAATTATGTTTCGCCCAACTGACGTTTATCTTGATGGCCAGACCCGTGTTCATGTCATATCTCAATTACTCGACAATTTTTTCCAGCCGCTATCCCGTCACATTGAGCTGGAGTCAAAATTATCGGTCATGCTTCGACAAGGGTATGTCGGAAGAAATCTGGCAACAGGTGAACTGAATGCCCACATCCAGAATGGTTATGAGCGTGTCATGCAGGGGGGGTTGGCTGTTTTCCGGTTCGAGCATGTGGAATCCACCGCTAAGAGTCTGGCTTTCATTGGTTGCTCTGGTTCAGGCAAGACAAGCTCATTGAACCGTATTCTGGCAACCTATCCCCAGTTGATATATCACGAAGCCTACAACTTCACTCAGATCGTTTTCCTTAAAATTGACTGCCCGCATGACGGTTCGTTGAAAAGCCTGTGTCATAACTTCTTTCGGGAAATTGACGCGGTACTCGCCACGAATTACGTCCGCCGCTACGTGGAAAAACGACATAGCGTAGAAACCTTGATTGCGGTAATGGCACACATTGCCAACACCCACGCCATTGGACTGTTAGTAATTGATGAAATCCAGCATCTGAGTGTTAAGAATTCAGGTGGTGCCGAGCGCATGCTCAATTTCTTTGTCACACTGGTTAATGAAATTTCGGTCCCGGTAGTCATGGTGGGGACACCAAAGGCCAGATCTGTTTTTGAACTGGATTTGCGATCCGCTCGTCGTGGTGCAGGTTTTGGTTCAATACTATGGGAGCCTTTAAGCAAACCATCAGGCGAGCAGGAGGTATCCCGTACCGAGTGGGGAGCCTTCACTAGCCGCTTGTGGAAGTATCAATGGCTGACTAAAGCATCCCCTGAAGTGACTGATGAGATTAGAGATACCTGGTACGAACTTTCACAAGGCATTATGGATGTCGTCATCAAGTTGTTTGTTTTGTCGCAGATCCGGGCTGTTGTCACCGGCATTGAGCGCATTACCCCCGCCTTGATGCGAAAGGTATATCAGGATGAGCTAAAACCTATCCACCCCATGATTGATGCGTTACGGTCGGGTGATGTGTCAAAAATAGCGCGTTACTCAGATCTGACTATCCCCGACGTGGATAGAAAAATACTGGAACTGAGCCACCTGCTGCGATCCAACCAGGAAAGCATTGATACCGTAGTCAAGTATGGGGGTAATGAACAAGCCGTTCGTTTGCATAATATGTTGGTTGATATGGGGTATGCCTCTGAGCTGCTTGAACCTCTGATCAACAGAGCGTTTGAGGATCATCCAGGCCTTGTGATGAAGGATCTTATGCCGCTGATCCTCTCTTGGTATCAGAATGCAGAGATAGAAAAGCCCGCGTCAGCCACACCCAAACTTAAAGCGGTGAAAAAAGCTGACTGGCATACCCTGGATTCAGAAGACTTGCGCTTCCTATTCTCTCAGTCCGCAAACGAAGAAACCTTCCAGGAATCACTTGGCCGCAACGGCCTGTTTTTTGATGCCCAGGACTGGGTTAATTCCTTTGGGTGATGGCCGTGTTGAATTTTCCTATACCTTACACAGAGGAGTTGATGTATAGCACCGTGGCCAGAGCGGGTGTCCGGCAGGGGCTGACCAGCCCAAAGCAACTGTTGGATGAGGTCTTCGAATCTCGCAGTATTATCGCAACGATAGACTTACCCAACCATCTTGCAACGCTCTCCCGCTGGCTTCCTGAGGAGTTCACACCTGATAAGTTGATCTATAGCCATACCTTATTTCCGCTTTACGCACCTTTTGTACCAGAGGCTCGACGGCTTCAGTGCATGAATTGGTTGTACCAGGGTACTCAGGGTGCCGCTCATCTGGCATTAGGGGTTGCTGCCTCTCGTATTAAATCCCCGCGTTTTGTCAGGTACTGTCCCGGTTGTATAACCGCTCAACGTGAACAATATGGTGAGTATTTTTGGCGACGAGAATGGCAGGTTGCCGGGGTTGAATCGTGCCCCGAACACGGTGTGCTGATGGATACGCGAATTGCTCGCCCCTTGATTGAACGTCATCGCTTTATCGCTGCTGCACCTGAACACTGTCTTATGACTAAACAGCAAAAGGGAATGGGAGTATCTGATTGGATAACCACGCAGGTGCGACAGTTGTTAGTTCGGCCTGCGCAAGCGTCACCCAGTTTTGAGCAATGGACAGAGTATTATCGCAGCCTTGCTTATCGACTGGGTTTTTACCGGGGAAAAGCCCAAGTTGACCACTCGGTGATAAGAAATAAGGTATTAAAGATGTGGCCTGCCGCTTGGTTAATCCGAAACCGTCTGATGCCTCCCAGTTCCGATATTGATGACTCTGACTGGCTGAGAGCAATCTTCCGTAAGCATCGAAAAAGTTTCAATTATCTTCAGCATATTGTTGTTCATCAGGCATTGCTGGAAAGCCACTGGCAGATAGACAATGTGCTTGATGAAGTTGGTCGGAAACCAACACGTAAAACGCCACAACAAGTTAAGGTGGTGATGCAAACGTCGAGCAGTCAAACGCCAGATCAGGAAGCTTGGCTCACATTGTTGTTATCTCATCCACCCCTGCAAGCCAGAAAAACATCACCAGCCTTGTATGCAAGACTTTATCGAAGTCATCGCGACTGGCTGTTGGACATTAACGCTCATCATGCAAAAAACAAGACAAATACTAACGCACCACGCATCGATTGGGACAGGCGGGATCGGGAAAATCTACAAGCACTTCGACAACTGGCTACGTTTTTGAATGCAAATAAACAAGGGCCCAGGCACTCAAGAACCTACTACCTTAAGTTGCTTGGCAATCTCTCAACCCTTGAGAAAAACCTCCATCAAATGCCGCGCACATCGGCATTTTTGGCGGCTAATTCGGAAAGTGTCTCCCAGTACCAGATCCGACGGCTGCAAAATGCCTATGACGATTTACGGGTACTCTTTGACTCGCCGCCAAGGTGGCGATTGTTGCGAAACGCCGGATTGAGTGAAGAAAGAATGATGGAGCCTGCCAGGCAGTATTTGGAAAATTTAGTGGATACAGAACATGAAGTTCAAAGGTGTAGAAAATAATAGCGTTATCCGGGAGATTGGCTCTTTATTCCGCCGTCATGATGGTTCTGATTGGCACATTAATGTCAAACTGGCACCAGGCCAAAAGAAACAATATTTTGGTGTCTCTCAAATTCCGGTCCTAGCAAGACGCAGGGTCGTTAATGCAAGCGAACAACCGCGCCCTGCCGGATTCCAGTCCCGAATTGTGATAGAAAATACTCGTCACTGGCGTACTGAACCTATCGAGGCCTGTCCAATTCCGGTGGTAAGTCGGCAGGACGATGGGCAGCAATGGTGCTTCAATTTTGAATTTGGTGGAACGCAGTATTATCTTCCTCAGCTCGAATTAGCGCGAGTGCTGTTCTTCCACCATGCATATATAACGCGTTTAGCACTGATCTCCGGTGGGATCTCGCAGGAGTTTGATGTACAGCACTTAGATAAGTTGAGCAAAGCTCTGGTTAATATTCTGCCAACCTGCACTCTGCCGCTGTACGTCAGAGGTGACTATGCGTTAAGACGGTTGTTAGCCTGGATATTACTGGATGACGAAGCTCGGCTGTCTTTTGAAAGTATTGCTCGTTACCAACTTCAGAACGGTTATGACACTGACAAATACCGTCTGTGGCGTTTTCAATTTGAGCCACCGCCGCTCGCAGGCGTTGAGCTGACACTTCGAGGACATTTCGATCAGGAACGAAAAGCGTTTTTTGTGTATGAGATTTATGGTGTTTCCAATCTGTCTTGTGATTGTCCCGCCTATGTTGATTTTGTCGATCCCCGATTCGCTGAGAGGCGAACTGGCCAGGGGGATGCTGTTCGACCCGGCTCGCAATCCGGCCAGGAATTGGAAATTGATGATGAACAAGAGCCAGATTCTGATCAAACAGAAATCCGAATTGAAACGCCAGTCGTCGCATTTGAGTTTGCTAATCCCATTCAGACAACTCGCGTTGGTAAGGGAAAAGGTCAGACGGGGCGTCTGGGTCAGGGAGAGGACTCGTCAGACTCTACAGAAACTACTGGCTTGGAAGTAAGTACAGATGAGGCCAGTACTCAAGGCACATTACCTTCCGCAGACTATGATGGCCTGGAGGATAATAGTGACGACGCACATCTCTACATGGATAAATTTGAAGCCTTTAACGCTATGGTGCTGCAATTGGTTGGCATGTCGGGTTGCCGCCACATCCACAGGGAAATCCGAAAGCTTCCCACTATTGATGGTTACTCTAAACACTTGCTTGATGATGGCAACCCACGCTGCCTCGCTTTCCATCGAATTAAAAAGGATGGTCAAGAGTATGCTTTGATAGAAGTGGATACGTCCGATAACAAAAATAAGTTATCGACACTGTTGTTGAAACAGCAGAATGGGTCGTTAGACTGGGGGCTAACCATTAAAGAACTAGAAATTCGACTATTAAAAGGCTCCTTGGCTTGGCCAACTAAATTTATTACAAGGAAATTTGGTGGTGGATATAAGCGCGTTTCTCATCCCAAGTCCTCGTCGGAAAATAAATCACCTTTGGATCAGGATGCGATCCTTCGCTGGGCAGAACGAGTGTATAGCGAACTGCAATCCTCTAACTAGTTTACCGAATGCAGGTAGATTGGTTGTCGCCAAATTTCCAACTTGGTTGAAGGCAGGGTTGCTTAGCTGTCCAATTAGCTCGTAAGCGCCCTTAAATCCACCCCTGTTTTCCAGCCACGGGGCACCGCACACTGATTCCATCGTCAACCAATCAAGGAATCACCCATGACCCCCGCCGAACGTGAACATCATTGGCAGCAGCAGCTTGAACGCTGGCACAACTCCGGGTTGTCCGGGGCGGCTTTCTGCCAGCGGCAGTTGCTGTCCTATCACCAGTTTGCTTATTGGCGTCGCAAGTTGGAAGCGGTTGCTGCGGCTCCGGATGCTGAGCACCTGCCGACAACCGGTTTTGCCCGCGTCACCCGGCTAGGGCCGGCATCCGAATCCGTCTCGAGTGAGCTGACGCTGACTCTGCCGGGTGGTATGACCATCAGCGGTCTGCATGCCAGTAATCTCGACTTGCTCGGGGCGATTCTGAGGCAGCTGCCATGACGCCGCGCTATCTGCGGCCGTCGCGGTCGATGCCCGAGATTTACCTGTATCGTCAGCCCATTGATTTTCGCAAGCAGGCCAATAGCCTGGCGCTGCTGGTCGAACAGGCGTTCGGACTCAACCCTTTTAGCGGTGCGCTGTATGCCTTCACTAATCGCCAGCGCAACAAAATCAAGTGTCTGATGTGGGAAGACAACGGCTTTGTCCTCTATTACAAGGCCCTGGCGGAAGAACGATTCAAGTGGCCAGGCCCGGCCGACGAGTTGATGCCCTTGAGCGGCGAGCAGATCAATTGGCTGCTGGATGGTTACGATATCAGCCTGCTGCGAGGCCATAAACCCCTCAATTATGAGACGCTGGGATAGCGCTTTTCGACGCGGTTTTGATCGTTAAGACGGCCGGTTTTTGCTATCATCCCGGCCATGAAAAAACAGCCCGACGTGACCCTGCCAACGCCCGATTCCAGCGCTTTATCCAGTGCGGAATTGCTGTCGGTGATCGCCGGATTACAGCAGCAACTGGCGTCTAAAGAGGCTGTTTTCGAACGGGCGTTAAAAGAGCGCGAGCAGCGCATCTAGATCCTCGAAGAGCTGCTGCGCTATAAACGCACTCAGCAGTTCGCCGCCAGCAGCGAAAAGTCTGCCCATCAAATCCACCTCTTCGACGAAGCGGAGCTGGAAGCCGAAATCGAGCAGTTGCGGGATGCCCTGCCCGACGGTGTGGATGAACCGGACGCCCCAGCGGCAAAACCGGCCGCCCAACGCCGTCAGCGCGGCTTCTCCGATACCCTGCTGCGTGAACGCATTGAGCTGAGACTCAGCGATGAAGCGAAGGCCGGTGCGCTCAAAACCTTCTTTACCAAGGTCAAGGAAGAGCTGGAATACATCCCGGCCCAGCTCAAGGTGCTTGAATACTGGCAGGAAAAGGCCGTCTTCGAACACGACGGCGAAGAACACCTCGTCGCCGCGCCATCCGCTGGGCAAATGCCTCGCCAGCCCGAGCTTGCTGGCGTATCTGATCACCTCAAAATACGCCGATGGTCTGCCGCTGTACCGTCAGGAGCAGATGTTCAGACGTCTGGGCCAGGATCTCAGCCGCACCAGCATGGCGAACTGGATCATCCGTCTCGATGACGTATTCAAACCCTTGATCCAGCTGATCCGGGAAGTGCAAAACAGTGGCACTTACCTGCAGGCCGACGAAACCCGCATTCAGGTGCTGAAAGAAGCGGGCAAGACCGCCCAATCGGATAAATGGATGTGGGTGACCCGCGGCGACCCACCCGACCAACCCGCGATCCTGTTTGCCTATGATCCCTCTCGCTCAGGGAAGGTACCCGTGCGTCTGCTCGACGACTTCAGCGGTATCCTGCAGGCCGATGGTTACTCCGCCTATACCAAAATCTGTGTGGCCAATGGTCTGACCCGCATCGGTTGCTGGGATCATGCCCGGCGCAAGTTCGTTGAAGCCAGCAAAGGCGCGAAGCCCGGCAAGTCGGGCAGGTCGGGTAAACCCGGTCAGCCCTCTAAAGCCGACGTGGCGCTGGGTCACATCAACAAACTGTATGCAATCGAACGGCAGATCAAGGACCTGAGTCCGGCGGAACGGTATCGTATCCGTCAGCAGCTCAGCCTGCCGAAACTGCAAGCCTTCAAAGACTGGCTGGACACCAACGCCAGCCGGGTAATGAACGGCGGCCTGACCCGCAAGGCGATGGAATATACCCTGAACCAGTGGCCCACCCTGGTCGGCTACTGCGAACGCGGGGATCTGCGAATCAGCAACGTCCTGGCCGAAAACGCCATCCGGCCGTTTGCGGTGGGCCGCAAAGCCTGGCTGTTCGCCGACACGCCGCAAGGTGCCCACGCCAGCGCCACCTGCTATTCCTTGATCTAAACCGCCGGAACGCATCGCCGATGCCGACACGCTGGACAAACTGGAACAGCTGTTGCCGTGGAATGCTGAGCTGGAAGCGAGCTCAAAAAAAGTGGCGCAATATCGATAAGGGCAAGTGGGTCGTTTTATTGGCGCTTACGGTTTGCTCGCCAGGGTACCAATTGTTGTCCATGAAAAAGTAGATATCACCCCAAGACCAATCGCTCGCATGCTCAAACGTAATGGTGTGTACAGTGTCAGGATCTACTTCATACCCTTTCCCGTATCCATACGTAAGGCTTTCGCTATGCCAATTAAGTTCTGCTTGAGCTAAATTTGTAACGCACGTTGATAATAGAGCTGTTAATCCGATAATTAGAGGTCGTTTATTGGTTTTCATTTCCACTCCCAGTTTATTAGTAGTTAATTTCTATTAATTTGATTCCTGAGCAATTACTTCTTTATTAGTAGTGGTGTTTTGTTTTTTAACTTCAGATCCGGTCCCGTTGAACAACAAATTAAGAGCAGTCGCAATTATTGCGGTCAGCAAAATAGGACTTTCTAAAATGGGGGCTAATGAAGTAGGGAATTTGCTAAAGAAGTTAGGGGAAACGACGGGTAGCATTCCAATCCCTAGACTAATTGCGATGATGTAGAGATTGCTGGCCTTTTTAAGATCAACACGGCTAAGCGATTTCATGCCATTAGCGGTAACCATGCCAAACATTACGATGCCTGCTCCGCCCAATACGAAGGGAGGAATGGATGCCACTAAATATGCGATCTTAGGGAACAGGCCAAGGACAATAAGAATCCCGCCGGCGAATACACATACCCAAGGGCTACGAACCCCGGTAATGCCTACTAATCCTATGTTTTGTGCATATGACGTATATGGGAAAGTATTAAAGACCCCACCTACCGTCGTTCCTAAAGCATCAGCTCGGAATCCTCGAGTCAGTTTGTTTTCATCTACCGTTTGATCTACGACTTCACCAAGAGCGATGAACATGCCGGTAGACTCGATAAAAGTGACTAACATCACGATGCACATGGCTACGATTGGCCAGAGATCGAATGTGGGGACACCAAAATGGAATGGCATGATGAAACCGAAAACCGGTGCTTCGCCAACGCCTTCTAAGCTGACCAGTCCGGCCGAAGCTGAAAGAGCAAAGCCAAAAATCAAACCAAGAAGAACAGAAATGTTGCTAATGAAGCCCTTGGCGTACCGAACTACTAGGAGAATGCAGACGAGTACTGAGCAAGCAATCGCCAGGTAAAGAGGGCGACCGAACTCCGGATTACCAAACCCTCCCGCAGACCAAGCTGCTGCGACGGACATCAGTGACAACCCAACAGCGACAATCTCTGTACCTGTCACCACTGGTGGAAAGAAGCGCAGCAACTTTCCGACGATTGGGGCAATTGCTAGGCCAAATAACCCTGCAGCAATAGTGGCACCAAAGATGCTCGATAGCCCCGCGTTTGGGTCGGATCCGATAGCAATCATCGGCCCAATAGCGGTGAAGGTGACGCCCATCATCACAGGCATTCGGATACCTACGGGACCTATACCGAGTGACTGGATGATTGTCACAATCCCGCAAGCAAATAAGTCTGCATTAATTAGAAACGCAATATCACTTTTCGATAGGCCCAGTGCTGCACCGAGTACAAGCGGAATGGCAACTGCACCCGCATACATGACCATTACATGCTGGCATGCCAGCAGGAATGTCGGAAGAAATCGTAAACCCCTCGAAGGTAAAGCTTTGTTCATAGGAACCTTCTGTTCATTTAGCTACAGGGAGGAGCCAAGGAGACTTGTTGCCAAGCAAACGCTCTGAGAATCTGCCGATGGACATCCCAAAGTTATTGTTAAAAACACTTGTTTATACCGTTCTAGGAAGCCATAAATTATTTCTGGTATTCCTGTATAAATAACTGGTATACCAGATTATAAGCACATTCCATGCCAGTATGCTAAAAACCTGTCCAAACGGGCAGTTTTCGGCTTTTCTGATTATTTTGCTGGTTCTTTGGCTGGGTAGAATTGCTCTAATATGAGTCGCAGCGCACAAAAGCTGTGCAGAATGGGGCTTGTGGAAAGGGATGGAGGGATGTGATAGAATTTTTCTCACCAAAAAATATAGGCAGTTGGCGTCATGCTTACCCAGAAAATTGTTACAGCAGTATCTGATGCGATATACCACCGGCGCTTGCCCCCAGGTACAAAGCTCAATGAGCGTGAAATAGCGGATTTGTTTGAAGTGAGCAGGACTGTTGTTCGCCAAGCATTGATCCGGTTATCACAAGAGCACCTGGTGGAAATCTCACCAAAGCGGTCTTCATCAGTAACATGCCCGAGCTTCGACGATGCTTATCAGCTCTATCAAATGTTGTTGGTGTTAGAGAGTGGGGTGATTGATCAGTTGACGAAAACCATCACCCGAGAGGAACTGGATCTATTGCGCGCCCACACAGTCAAAGAGCGAATTGCGCATGAAAACAACGATGATGATCTCGGCGACGAACTGGGCAGGGGTTTTCACACTCTTCTTATTTCATTCATGAAGAATGAAATGCTTAACAAAATCCACTCACAACTTCGTCGTCAGGAAGCATTGATAAATGCCCTATATCGTTCAGGCTTCGATTACTGCCAACTACGCGATGAGCACGCTAGACTCGTGGACTGTATCGATCGGCGTGATGCTGATTCGGCTAAGGACTTACTTGCTTCTCACTACAATCTTGTAATTAAAGGTTACAAGTTCAATATGTCTGCGCCTCCAGACATTGATCTTAAAATTGCTCTTGGCCTGTGATGCTTGAAGTGAGTGCTTTCCCGCTCTGAAAGCTAGTGCTAGGGAACCAGTGATTAAGTCCTCATTTCCATTGCAACCCGCAATCGTCGCAACGGGGGCCCAATTTAGGCGTTACTATCCTTCGTTTCCGTCGGAAAGCTGCCTTTTCAGGCAGTTCAGACGGATTAACCCCGTGCTCGCAACATCTGATCCACGCGCACGAGGTTTGACAGAGCAAGCAGCATCGCCAGTTTGCCGTCATTTTTCTTCAGACCACGGTAGCGGGCTTTCACAAAGCCGAACTGGCACTTGATGATCCGGAACGGATGCTCGACTTTGGCGCGGAGGCTGGCCTTCAGATACTCGGTGCGGATTTTGACCTTATTGATACGAGGGTGCTTTTTCAGGGACTTCAGCTTCCCGGGTTGTTCTGCGATGTGCCAGTCTGCACACACATCTTTCAACTCGTCCCGCTTTTCGGCGCCTCGGTAACCTGTAACGGTCAACTAAATTTGGAGACATGTTTAGGCACTTTTTAGTAACTTTTGCTCATATTGAACAGGTGAAATATTTCCCAGCTTATCGTGTTTCCGTTTTTGATTATAAAATGGTTCTATGTAATCGATTATGTCAGCCATTGCCTGATGGCGAGTTAAGTACCGTCGATAGTTAACTCGTTCGGACTTTAAGCTTCTAAAGAATCGTTCGGTTACGGCATTGTCTAAACAATTTCCTGCACGACTCATGCTCGATTCTATACCATGCTCAACCAATGCTTTTTGAAAGCTCTGACTGGTATATTGGCAACCTTGGTCTGAATGGAATATGACTTTTCCTTTGATATTTCGTTTCTGAGCCGCTAGGCGTAAAGCTCGTACTGTTAACTCTGAATTCGGTTTATCTGAGAACGCCCAGCTAATTACCCGACGAGAGCATAAGTCCATAACAATCGCGACATACAGCCAACCTTGTTGTGTACGGAGTAGAGTAAGAGACCGAGCGTAGTCGAACTATTTCTCAGCCTCTCCTCACCGAACCGGACGTGCACCTTTCAGCGCATCCGGCTCTCCATTTAATGTTGGCTGACAGCCATAGCAACATCGTTGTAGCGCGAGGTGATCGTGTTTCTTTCTTCTCGCCTAATGTAAGGGTTAGTTTCAGGTAGTCGCCATCTGAATGGCATTTTAGGGCTGCTCACTAAACGAAATAGTGTTGCCCCGCATACAATACCGTTATTTGACTTACCATAAACCACCCAAGTCTTAGCTTTGCTAGGCGTTGGTCGTCGTATCCATGTCATCATTAATGATTTAATGGAACAGCGATATTTCCTAGCCAGCCATTTTGCAAATTTCCAGAATACGATCCTATCGATTTTGTTGTACACTTTAGCTGTAAAGTGGGTATGGCGGTAGAACTGTGCCCAACCTTTCAATTTACGACTAATGTGCTCAAGTTTATCGACTTTGCTACAAGAGTAATCACCCGATAAAGCTTTACTGAGCGTGGATGAAAACGCTTTAGCTTTGCTATGTGGGATACCCGACACAACGCGCATATTGCCGTTTGGACCTCGTTTTCTAATAATACGATGGCCAAGGAAGACAAACCCGTCGTTAACATGGGTAATATGTGTTTTCTCCATATTTAACGTCAACTTCAGCTTGTCTTCCAAGAAAGACCGACATAAGTTACGAATGGCCATAGCTTGTGCTTTAGTGCCTTTAACGATAACAATAAAGTCATCAGCATAGCGGCAGTAGGCAATGGCTGGCAGCCATTGTCGGTTTTCCTCTATCGCAATTTTGCGTTTGTCCTGAATGGTTCTATTCCAATACCAACGGTCTTTTCTGGCTTTCTTTGATAGAAAGTGTTCATCTAAATATTGGTCAAATTCATTCAGCATGATATTTGACAGCAATGGGGAAATCACACCACCTTGTGGTACCCCTTCGCTTGTTGCACAGAATAGATTGCGTTCAATATGACCCGCTTTGATAAAGCGCCAAAGCAGATCGTTGAATCTTACGCAACTAATGCGCTTGCGTACGCACTTCATTAGCAATTTATGATGAACCGTGTCAAAGTAGCTAGATAAGTCACCTTCAATTACCCAGCGGCCTCTGGTACTAGAGCCTGTCAGTTGTAATTGCACCGTTCGAATAGCGTGATGTACACTGCGCTCTGGTCTGAAGCCGTAGGACAACGAGTGGAAATCGTTTTCCCATATAGGCTCCATTGCCATCAACATGGCACGTTGTACTATTCTGTCTTTCAAGGTTGGAATACCTAGTGGCCGTTGTTTACCATTTGCTTTGGGAATATATACTCGCCTTGCCGGCATAGGTTGATAGTCACCTGACAATAAAGTTTGTCTAATATCATCAAGGTAACTATCTAAATTGTCCTGCAAGTGCGACTTTGTTATTCCATCAACACCGGCCGTTTTAGCGCCGGCTGATGAAAGCGTGATATTAGCAGCATGCCACAGCCATTCAGGGTGACTGATAAGCCTTAATAGTCGATTAACTCGACGTCCTTTATCAGTCAATGTCCATGTTGCTAATTTGCGTTGCATTTCACTGATTATCAAAGGTCTTCACCTCATTAAAGGTCAGGTAGTTCGCTTTCGCAAATCATTAAACTGCACCCCTTCGCCATGTAGTGGGCTTTCCCCACCTCAGACTACTACGGGCGCTCCGCCAACTTGCATAACATCGGGGTCTGCTCCCTTAACATTCAATACAAGTCTTCCTCGGTTCATCTATTTGAACTCAAACATAGTGGGGTGGATGCCGATCGCAGTCTTTAACCTTATCGTACTGTAAGATGGCGATACCAAAACGAAGAATTGTGTATAACGTTTATCCAGTGACAAATCCATACGTGTTATTTATCAAATCGGTGATGTTCCCCATACATGTAGTCACATCACGGTATCGCACAGCCTATTAATTCGTGTAGGCTGTGGCGACGTTTCAGCCCATAGATGCGGGTTAATCGGTTCATGTTCTTCATCCGTCCACTACTCAGTCTAGAAAAGCATATTGGCTTAACGAATTCGCCTCACTTCCCGTTGTCAGTGGGTTACATCACCTCATTAGCATACAATGAGTCACTGCCACTCAGACTCTGTCACCTGCACAACCAGATAACGGCATAAACATTTAACTCCTGTTATTTGTTCATGAATTTCAAATAGACTCGTGGTTTATTACCAACCCCCATATTGACGTTAAACTCCGAGCACACCATACGTAATATCACCCGACCAATGTGTATTTAACAACTCAGGATTAAACTGTCTATTCAGTGTATTAGGTGCAATCACAGACGCTTTGCCACCAACTGGATACTTGTGTTGTTTAGGCCGCTTGGCAATGAGCTTGAGTCGTTTCATAAAACGACGAACCTTATCAATCCCCAATTTAAAGCCCATATCCAACAGCTCAGATAACATCCTGCGTTTGCCGTACGTTGCATCCATATCATTGTGAATATGCTTCATAGCGGCTTCTAAGCGAACTTTCTCAGCATTAATCGATTTAGGCTTCAACCGATAATAAAATGAACTAGCAGCTAACTTTAAACAACGACATATTTGCTGAACTTGATGACCCGCCTTCTTCAGCTTTACCGCGACTTGCTGCCGTTGTTCATTTCCATAGCGAAGAAGGGTGACGCTTTTTTTAATAAGGCATTGTCACTTTCTAACTGTTTAACTTGTTTTTCTAACTGCTGAATACGTAATTGCTCTGGTGTTAATGCTGTAGCTTTAGGGGTTATACCTTGTTGTTCTTTTTTAAACTGGCTAACCCAACGCTGAATCGACGATAAACCAACGCCCATCGCATCCGCCGCATCTTTATGTTTATATCCATGAACGATAACTAAGTCTGCAAATTCTCGCTTAAACTCAGTTGATAATTTTCTTGTCATTTAAAACCTCTTTAGTTGTATTAATAATACCTCTAACTAGGTCTCCAAGATAAGTCTACCGTTACAGTAATCCCAATTGCTCTAGACTGGAGAACCGTCCTCAAACATGAGGACGGTAATGTTTCGGACAGTTTGGCAATGTTTACTTTACGCCAAATGTTTTATTGAACATCTCAGCGATATGACCGCCTACTGTGATAGGTTCGGGGTACTCTTCGTCGGGCTTGCGCAAAGTTGGAACCACTGAAGCCTCATAATAGTAGTCAAGGTCAAAGAATGTCGGGAAAGAGTAACGTGGAGTTTCCTTCGATGCGTTGAGAACGCGGTGCATTGTAGAGTGATACAACCCGTTAGTAAGCACTGGCACCATATCACCTAGATTCACTACGAAGGTATTTTCTATACAAGGGGCTTTCAGCCATTCTCCATCTGCATTTCGAACTTCTAACCCTCCGACTGCATCCTGGAGTAGTAATGTAATAAGACCCCAATCCGTATGCGCACCTGCACCTAATTGGTTTACCTGAACGTCTTTCGGCTGACTGGGATAGTAGAGCATACGAGAAATGATCATCGGCTCCTTCAGACCCTCGTCAAAAAAGTCCTCTGGCAACTCCAACGAGAGTGCTAATAAGCGCACAAGCTTACGACCTAAAAGCTCCAAATGGTGCATATAATCCTCAGCCTGTTGCCGGAAGTGTGGATTGCCTTCAGGCCATTGATTGGGACCATGGTACGGTGTTTTATTCTGAACATAAGGATGAGACTCAGTTAGGTCCCGACCAAATAAAAACCCCTCCTTCAAATCAGGAGGAGATCCTTCATCCAGAGTTTGAGCAGTAATAGGTTCGTACCCACGCAGGCAGACAGAGTTCTTGGAACTGATCTTCATTTTTTCGTCCATCGGGGACGCAAAATATTCCTTGGCTAAATCGAAATATGCCTTTTGCAATTCAACTGGAACACCATGATTCTTTATATAAAAGAAGCCAGTTTGACGTGCTGCCTTATGTATTTCCCACGCAACAGCTTTTCTCTTTTCGATATCGTGTGAAAAGCTTTCTGCGAGGTCGATAACAGGAATATCTTTTGCCACAGATGGCGGGGTGTAGATAACCATTTACATCTCTCCTACTAGGATTTACATATTTTAATTTATTAATTAATTTCTATTTAGAGTCTTTTTAGTTATAGGATACTGACGCCTTTGCCAGAATCCTATATGGCTACAAGTTGATAAATATTAATATCTTGGCGCTGGGAATATTTAGATATTGCTTACAGGGAATATTCCCGACATTGCTATAAAACCGGGAATACGCTTCACACTATCTAGCCAAAGTCTCACTGAGGGATAGTCTTGAAGTGAAATGCCCGCTTCGTCAGCCATAGCTATATATGGAAAGCAGGCAATATCGGCGATTGTCGGGTGCTCCATGGGGCAGAGAAAATCAAAGCCTTGCTGACGATTCACCCACAAATGTTTGTCCATTACCTCTAACAGAACATAAGCACGGTTCCGACACTCCTCGACATCAAAGTCGTACATAAAAAGCTCATGTAGCCTTGCAGCAGAAATAGACGCCGTAATTCCGTCAGAAAAAGCCAGCCAGATTTGAATATCTGAAAGAGCATCTGGACTATCTAGCGGATACCATTTCCTGCCCAAATCAAACTTAGTCGCTAGATAGACCAAAATGGCTTGGGATTCACGAATAACTTTGTCTCCGTTTTGCAAAACGGGAAGTTGGCCAAGTGGATTAATGCGTAGAAAATCAGCACTCTTATGTTCGCGTTCAGGATAAAACTCAACAATCTCGGTATCATAAGAAACACCAAGCATTGATAGAAGTAGGCGAGCTTTAAAACAGTTTCCAGAAAGCTCATAGTCGTAAAGTTTAAGCATAAGCCCCTCTTTTAAATATCCAGAACTAGCTTTGCTGATTTACAACTAGATACGCATGGCATTATTAATTTCCCATCGTTCTTTTCCTTGGAAGAGAGATAAACATCTTCATGTTGTAAGTCGCCGCTAATTACTTTAGTCATGCATGCACCACATACGCCCTGTTCACAGGAGTAATCGATTTCAACCCCAGCTTCTAAGCATGCTTGAAGAAGGCTTCTACCAGGTTCAACAGTGAATTCTTGTCCAGTGGATTGAATAGTCACTTGATAGCCCCCTTCACTATGGGCGCGTGATGTTGCGTGATCAGTTAATCCGAAATACTCGTAATACACTTGATCTGCGGAAAAACCGGACTTGATTGCCGTTGTGGAGACAAGTTCGATCATCGCCTGAGGGCCACAGACGTAAATATCATGTGACTCCGGATTTAATCCTTGTAGAAGCTCAGTGATTGCACTCTGAGTCTCCTCTATACCTAAGCCAACATAGGTAGAGCAGTTATTTCCAAGCGCCGAAATACGATCTTTAAAGGCAATGTGCTCATTACCTCTCACAAAGTAATGTAAGTGGTAGTTACGGTCTCTTTGCTCTTGGAAAAGAGCCATTGCGAGCAGAGGTGTCACACCAATACCACCGGCAATGAGGACAGCCTTACGCTCAGATGGTTGTAATTGAAATTGATTGCGAGGAAGAGTTATTGACATTTTAGAGCCAACTCGAACATCACTGTGCATGCTACGCGAGCCGCCTCGTGACTTAGCCTCAAGTTTCACACCTATGATCAGGACATCTCGTTCCTCGGGTGTATTAACGATTGAGTATTGCCGCAAGTGACCGGATGGCGTTGTCAAACCGACATGCATGCCTGGTTCCAAAGTTAATACTTGATCTTCTTCCGGCTTAAGCCAGAAAGAATCAATATCAGGCGTCTCAGTATTTCGGGCGATGACAGTACATATAATCTGCTTTCGAGCGCTGTCTACTTCAGGATTGCCCAGGTTTACATGTGTACTACTATCAGTAGCTATAATATTTTTTGAATCAGAAATGCTGGTACTACGCTCCGTTTGAGCGAACAGCTCAGTCAGCACGTGCATGAACATAACTTTACGTTGAAGATCCACAGGAGTATCCGTGTATAAACGGGCGTGAATCACCACTTTTTGTTCAGATTCTGGCTGGACAAAAATACGTAAAGTTTCCGCCAATCCCGTACATGTAAGGTCGATAGTTAGGCCGTCGTCCACAAACTGAATCTCTTCTGGGCGATTGCCTAAAACAGGGGCAAAGCTAGAAGCTCCCTTCTTGATTGTATCGATCACAGTCTGGGCATCTACAGCAATCACCTGGCTTCGCAGGTTGCTGGAATTAAGAGAGTCAACGAGAGATAGCTGCTTTGGAGCATCGGTCCCGTTCGTTGTATCCAGTTTTACAAATATCAGGCCTTCTAACTCTGTGCATAGATAAGTCTTTACACAGGCATTACTGGGCTGTGCAGTTCGATGTGCTGGTACAAATGAGCAATGTCCCGTACCAGACTGATATTTCCATCCGTGGTACTGGCATTGCAATTGGTCTCCGACATTTTCGCCTAGTGTTAGTCGAACACCACGGTGCGGGCAGCGGTTTTCCCAAACATTCACATCTCCTGTATAGTCACGCCATACTGCGAGTTCTTGACCATTAAGACGTGATTGGTACACGTGTCTAAACGGTATATCTTCGGAGTTGGCAATGACATGCCACTCCTGATTTAACGAATCCATAACAAATCACCTAGTAATAAAATAAGCTTAGTGAGCGGTGCCAAACGTCACATTTCTTTCTTTAATCCAGCGACGATAGGCGCTCGACAAGGCATCAGCCCGCACAGGGGTTTCAAACTTTGGATCAAGGGGTAATCCTTTGGGAACTTGGTTCAGCAAAATCATGATGTCCTGGCCAAAAATTCTCTGTTGGAAGTCCTTTAACTGCTTGTCGGTGTTAATGTCATCGAGGTAGCACATGATCGCGTGGGCAACGCATGTTTCTTCATCTAGGGGCTGGACGAACAGACCCAAAACATCAAGGCGATCATCTTCAATCACACACGTCTTATATAAGATAGAGATGAAAGGGCGGGCGACTCGGTAGACGTAATGCATGTCCACCGGTTCAGTAGCTGCCGCCGACCCTTTCGGTTGGGGAAATCTGCAATTAATAGCCAGCACTTCATCTCGGTCTTCATCGATTTCAATGTCATATGCAGCCACTTCAGTTAGTGGTTCTGCGCCGAGAATATCTGTGTGTACAAACGGGAAATGCGCCATATCAAGGAAGTTTTCAACGACACGTAACCCAGAGGTTCCCACCCGAATTGATCCTGCACTGATCACCCTGCGATCAGGTTCATCAAATTCGGGGATGGCTACTACATCTCGTGGGTTATTTGAAAGAGACACCCATAAAAGTCCATAAATCACCTGGGTTTTTAGCGGTAGGCCTGTAGAGGAAACCTCTGCCCGCAACCCATCCTCGGTGAGCGTATATTCAATGCTGACAGCCAAAACTCGGGAAAAGTATTTCTTACCAAGTGAGGTATCAGCTAGTGCGCCGACGGGGTGCCAGTCGTCAAAAATAAAACTGTTCTCATTTAACATATTGGTGCCTGTACATTGTTTGGCACCGCTACAACGGCGCCTGCCCGGTATTGGGAGACAAATTCAGAAGCTGACATGGAGTTTCGTGCCTGATGAACAGCAGCACGTTCAGCATAGATTTCACGGACATACTGAGCGTAAGCGCAGCTATCAGCGAACATGTTGTACTTCCACCCTAATCCGTAAGCATTCAGGTTGATGTTGTCGATGGTCATTAATGAGAGGTTGGTATCATCGCTTTGTAGGTACGCATCGATGACCTTTCTCGTAATTTCTTTGGTACATGCCAGCTTGTGGGCATGCCACATTTCTGTGTGCCATTCGCCTTTGGCAGGGCGCCGGAATGGGTATTGAATGGAACGTCCTGGGCGATCAATCCCTTTTGCATCCCATGGGCCAGTTTCAAACCCCCACCAGTTAAGTGGGCCGTTTGGTGCTGCGGGACGCATCTGCGCCCAGTGAACTAGATTGCGATTGAGCCATTCATCTGCGTAACTATCGTCATTGAACGGATCAAGTTTGGCAATTGCCTCATTGTCACCACGCATCTGAGAAACTGCATGCTCAACTGCATTTTCAATTTTGAAAATGCAGTGGCTGTAGTCCATGGCCACGTTGAACTTGACTCCTCTCGCCTCAACCAGATCAGCAACCTGCGCAACTCGACGATAGTCTTCAGACCACATGTCCACATGGTTCTCGAAGGTGATGATGACACCGGCTTTTTCGGCGTACTCGAAGGCGTCTAGATAGCTCTCAGCAACTTCTTCATTGGTCACGTAGTGACCGTCCTTGTGCTTAGCCCAGACCATAAAATTATGGTATTTACCGCCGACCTCAGCGGTAAGATTTATATTCTGCTTAATAAGGTCTTCATCTAAACCTAACGTGTAGCAGCCACTGCCGGATAGCACCGGCAAGTCGTATATCTGACTGCCCTTTATGTACTCGTCCAGCTCTTGGTAGTTATTTGGAACACGATCGATGAAGTCCCACACCTCAGCCTCTTTTACCAGCTTAAACTGCTCGAGGATTGGCAGCTCGATAAGCGAGACAGGGTTTTCTATAGACGACGCTTGGATGCCGAGCCCGGCACAACCTAACTTGAACATCTTTTTCATATTTACAGCTCTCACTCTGAAGTCATTTTTGAACGGCCTTAGGAGCCGTGAGGTGACAGACTATCTACTCTCAGTCACTTCACTGAGAAGGACTGATTTGAATGCTTCTTTACCTTCCAATGCTGCCATTGAGAGCTCTCTATGCCATTTGCGGTATTGAATGGAGATCTTGTCTGTAGATACGCATAATTCTGAACTATCCAAATCCATAGGTGACTGGGATTGAATGATAGGACGGTCTTCTTCCAGTACACGCTTCTGGAAGGCGAGATGAATATGGTCAGGCTGATGATCTTCGGTGCGCACAATAACCATAAAATTACGACAAGTTGTGTCGTCGACCGGACTCGAGGTAGTCCACAGGATAAATTTAGAGTCATCCTTCCATAGCTTGATTTCTAGGTTCACCGAATAGGGCATTGAACAACGGTAGATGAAATCGCCCATAGGTGCTTCCTCAGGCAAGTTCTCATACATTTCTTTGGGTGGAGCAAGCTGGAAGCGCATCTCACCGCTAATGCGATCGACATTGACTGTTGGATGAGTGGCGAAGAATGGGTCATATAAAGTGCCAGGATGAACGAATGCGAAGTGAGAAAAGTCAGTGAAGTTTTCCCAACGGCGTTCGGCAGTGGTCTCCCAAACGTACGAATCAGCCACCACTACTTTCATACCTTCACTGTCCCAATCACCTAAGAAAGGAATCTCGGTGCAGTCAAAGGAGTTATCCAAGCGAACCCAGACAATGCCATAGCGAATCGCACAATCATATTTTGAAATTTTCGCTTTCGAAGGTATCGGCATATCAGGACATGCTGGTATCAGAGCGCACTTACCTTCATCGTTATAACGCCAGCCGTGGTAAGGGCATTGAAGGGTGTCTTTACCTTGGTGCTTGCAAACCTGACCGAGAGACAGCTGTGCCGAACGATGAATACAGCGATCATCCCCAGCAAACATCTCTCCATCTAACCTGGCTAAAACCAAGTTTTCACCTAGCAATTTCACCGACATTGGACCATGCCCGGAGCTATTTGCCTTTTCGAACTCGGCCAAAGTACATACTGGATGCCAGAAGTGACGCAGATAGCCTTTGTCTTCAATTAGGGGTTTGCACTGAGAGCTCATAACTACTCCTTTTTCGTCTAGTCTATTAAAATGGTTTGTCAGATATACCATTTGGTATACCAGATGGTTTTATAAAGCATTATGCGTGCCAGTTTCTATTTATCTTATGGGAAGTAATGCATGTGCTTGAAACTTGGCCGGTTAGACAAGTTTTCAGAGAGGGATTATGTTTGTGCGGCAGCCAGATTCCGCTCCTATATGGTGCAAGTTCAAACAAATGCTCCACTTTGGTTCGAATGATCTAATGGATGAAATAGATAACTAGTTAGGGAATCTGTGATTAAGTTCAGCTCATGAGACAATAGCGGTCCTCAACTGCATCAAGGAAGCTCCCATGGATCAGCAGCTCACATTCGCCGACAGCGAGTTCAGCAACAAGCGCCGCCAGACTCGCAAGGAGAAGTTCTTGGGCCGGATGGACAAGCTGATCCCCTGGGCTCGTCTCGAAGCTGTCATCGAACCTCATTATCCCAAGGCCGGCAACGGCCGCCGGCCTTATCCGTTGTCTACCATGCTGCGGATTCACTGCATGCAGCAGTGGTACAACCTCAGTGATCCGGCCATGGAGGATGCACTGTACGAGATTGCCTCCATGCGCCTGTTTGCTGACCTGTCACTGGACAAGGCCATCCCGGATCATTCCACGATTCTGAAGTTCCGCCACCTGCTGGAACAACATGACCTAGCACGCCAGATCTTCGACGAGGTCAATCAGTGGCTGTCCGAGGCGGGTGTCCTGCTCAAGGAAGGCTCCCTGATCGATGCCACCATTATCGAAGCCCCCAGTTCAACAAAGAACCGCACCGGCGAACGTGATCCGGAAATGCATCAGACGAAGAAGGGCAACCAATGGCACTTCGGGTTGAAAGCCCATATCGGCGTGGATGCGCGTACCGGTATCACGCACAGCTTTACCACCACGGCAGCCAACGAGCACGACCTGAACCAGGCAGAGCACCTGCTTCACGGTGATGAAGCGTTCATCTTTGCCGATGCGGGTTACCGAGGCGCCGAAAAGCGGGACGAGTTGAAAGATGTGTGTGCAGACTGGCACATCGCAGAACAACCCGGGAAGCTGAAGTCCCTGAAAAAGCACCCTCGTATCAATAAGATCAAAATCCGCACCGAGTATCTGAAGGCCAGCCTCCGCGCCAAAGTCGAGCATCCGTTCCGAATCATCAAGTTCCAGTTCGGCTTTGTGAAAGCCCGCTACCGTGGTCTGAAGAAAAATGACGGCAAACTGGCGATGCTGCTTGCTCTGTCAAACCTCGTGCGCGTGGATCAGATGTTGCGAGCACGGGGTTAATCCGTCTGAACTGCCTGAAAAGGCAGCTTTCCGACGGAAACGAAGGATAGTAACGCCTAAATTGGGCCCCCGTTGCGACGATTGCGGGTTGCAATGGAAATGAGGACTTAATCACTGGTTCCCTAGAGTTACCAACTTTATTAATTGTAGAAAACGAATATTAAGTTGTACAAACAGACAATGTTACCAACTTATTTTTCATGCGATAATTTGATTTTACGTAGTATCAGTTCATATTAAACTTATTAGTTACCATCTTTATTTGAATTCTACACTAATTTCAGACGAAACCAACCCATAAATACGAGTTTAATTATTTCTTAATGATACTAAAGTTGAGTGCTATTATTTTTAGAACAATTAATTGGGGTATTTTTTAACACACATACTTAAATAAATTTATTAGAGCTGGTTTTTAAGCCCAGCATCTAATTTAACTATTAAAATTCTTCACTATCATTTATAGACATCACTACTAGATTATTTGGATCTGAATAATAATCTGGAGGTAAAGTGCCATCAAACTCTAACAAAAAATCGTCATCGTCAGAATTAACACTCTTATTTTGATTGGGTAACAGCACACCAACCTCACGCATTTGCTCATCAGTAGCGGTATCAGAAAACATTGATGAGCTAGTAGTAATCAAGAAAAACACACCCATTAAAATTACGACGAAAATAATCATAGAGCTCTCCTAGTGAACTGTTGGTTTAGTAAAGCGTTCAGACTTTGCTTTAATTGATTTGATTAATTCTTGGCTAGATCCTTTAGTTAAACCAAGTTGCTTTTGTGCCTCAAGTAAACGTTTGTTGAAAAGTGATTCCATTGTCTTAAATGCCTGTCGTGAGTTGATGAAATAATAGTATCAATATTCGATATTTGAGCTACTGATTGGAAAACAGTTACTGAAAGGGTTTCTGATAAGTATTCGGTTACCTATAGCCGAAATACTATTTGGTTCACTGATCTATGTTGACAAGCTTATTGAGTTATAAATTAGAATAGAGCGTAATCTTGGTTTTGAAACTGCCGGAAAAGAATACCAGGCAAGAACATACACATTAATGTACTGATATTAGTCAATGAAAGCAGAGTATCGAGATAGGCAAAAAAAATGCGCTGAACAGCGCATTTGATTACATTTAATGGTAGATGTTAGCTATTAAACTCTAACTTACGCTTCAGCGCGTTTAGGCCTCTTAAAGCATTAAAGGTAATTGCTTTGCCTATCGGCAGTGAAAAAGACATTAATGGTAAACTTAATTCATTGTTTTTCTTTAAGTAGTGCAGCTTAGCACCCAATAGATAACTAAAAACGATGTATATATCTTGATGATAAGCATCTGTCCTAGAACAATATATTACCCGGTGAAAGATAGAGCTTTTATTATCAACTGGATGGTGTGCATCACGGACATTAAAAACATTAACTGGTTCGCCACAGCACTCACATGAAGTAGGTCTAGCTATTTGTACCTGAACACCATTAGAACATGCAAAACCTATATTAGCGCTTCTATTACTTTGGAACGATTCTTTGATTGGTTGAGCTATTAAGCTCTCAACTTTACTCTGTATTTTTTCCATTCTAATTCTCTTGTAATAATTGCTGGTAACTCGTTGTTGCAGAATAATTTTAATTTAATAATCAGGAAGTGAATGTGTGATTCGCTTCCTCAATTGTAAAACAACGATACTGGCTGAAAGTGTATAATAGCGTGCACTGAAATTTAGTCGTCATAATCAAGGGCTCGTGACATAACAAAACCAGCAGTGCCATCATGCACCACCTGCGCCCAACCCCAATCATCCAAACCAATTAAAGCAACCTCATCACCAGCATCTAAACTTCCGATAACATTGCTTTGTGGGTGTGCATTCTCTCTAAAGTTAACAGGTCGATTAATAACTGCAACGACCTTTTGAATATTTCGATCCATTGGCTGAGCTTTAACCTCTTCATCAATTTCAATGTTACTCTGTAACTCTAAAGCATCATTTTCACTGGTTTCAGTTTCACTCTGTGACTTTATATCAATCAAGTCAGTTTCAATTGCAACAGGGGCAGGAATGGCCATTGGTCGAATATCTTCATTGACTCGCGCAGCATTTAATAAAGATTGCTCTGCAAAGCCATAAACACTTAGTTCATCTTCAACAACAAAAACACTGCCGTTTTGAAGTTCATCTACAACATTGAAACGAGCACCGCTTTTAACTAGGACTGGAGGAAGGTCGTTTTCCTGCGCGATTGATGCTACATAAATATCTTTTTCGGTCGTTATTACTTTTTTTGAATCAAGTATCAAGTTTTTGTAAGGTAACGCTCCATCTACATCATTTGAAATAGCCTGTGTTAGTAGTGGCCACGCCTTGCTGTACGACTTGTAATAATTGATGTAATACTTTGCCAGGGTGAACGATGCGTTATTGTCGCCCTCTGAATGTAACTTATTCAGAATTGATTCTATGAAAGGGTGATCTGCACTGATGAATGTTCCTCTGTCATAGAGTGATACTAAATCAGTCATTGCGTCTGTATTACCATGTTTGGCAGCGACTTTAAGCCACAAAATAGCAGGAGAGGCATCATTCAACGGTTGTTCTGTATCAAGTTTTAATAACTCTGAGGCATAGATGTATTGCGCGGTATCATTTCCCGCTTGAGCGGCTGCGATAAGCGCTTTTTCAGCTTGTTTTGTTTTCCCTTCACGCTTTTCTAAAATGTATAGATTTAGGTAGCCAAGTGCATCCCCTTTTTCACCCGCTTGAGAATACAAATTTCGAGCTTCAATCAAGTCATTTTGCTGTTCTTTAATATAGGCCATGTTAACTAACGACTTTACATACCCATTATTAGCCGCATCTTGGTAAGCGATATAGGCTTTCTCTAAGTCTACCTGACCGAGAACACCTTTTTCATACAACACGCCCACCATGAATTGTGCTTTTGGATTACCTGATCTAGCTGCGCGTAGTATTAATTCCGACCCTTTTTCGGTTAAATCACCTGCGACATTCACTTGCTTTGTTAGCATTAACTGGCCAAGTAAAAGTTGGGCTGAAGTATCACCCACATTGGCTTTTTGCTGTAGGTCTATGATTTCGTTTTGCTCAATACTCAGTGCGCTAAATGAGATTGCAGCCAGTAGGCTCGTGTAAATTAACTTCTTTAACATTATTTATTCCGCTTATGAGATGTATAAGCGTATTAAAACGTTTTTAATCTAGGAAGTTAAAAAATAGAGATGCCTAAAAAGGGGTGTGTAAATTTAAATGTTTGATATTTGATTTAGAATAAATGGGGAAATGGCGCACCAGTGGAGAGTAACCAATTCAAAACTGGCGCGACACCAAAACTAAAAGTTTTTTCTGCTCAAACCCTTAGAGCAGATCTTCATTTTACACAACATTCCTTTTAATTCAATCTGTAAAATGAGTATTTCAACACAAGAACAAGGGAAATTATTCTCTTTATAAATAACCCTTGTTCGCCAATATATTATTGGGGGGTAAACTAGTAAGGGAAAGATTCAGGGCTAAATTCGGGTCGCCGGTAGGTATTAGATATAAGAATGAAAAAAGAGTGCTCAGTGGCACTCTTTGATGGTTTTACTCAAAATCTGAGTCAGGTGCAAAGCCTTCAGCATGCATTTCCTGATATTGATTGCTAGGTCTTGGGGCGCTCTTGTGTGGTTCTTGCTGCTGAACTCCCGCGCTTTTCTGTTGATATTCGTTATGAGTAGTGGGTGCAAGTTTATTATCTTGGTGTTGATCGTCAAGTTCGTTTGCATTGTTATCGGTATAAGCATGGTCTTTCTTTTTACCATCTAAAAACTTGATAGTGTGGCCTTTAATATTTTTATGATAAATTTTACCTTTCACTGAATTATTCTCAATAGAAGTGCTTTGCTCACCGAGTACAAACACCAAACTCCCTTTTTTAAGGTATGTATTTATATTTTCTGCCACTGTACCTGTGAAAAAAACATCATGGCTTTCAGTTTTTTTCTTATTCTCACCATCGCTTTTGTAATATGTATTTGTACCGATACGAATATTAACGATAGCTGTACCTTGCGTTGTATAACGAAGAATCGGGTCTTGGAATAAGTTACCTAGAACTAGCATTTGATTGAACATAATAAAAATCTCTATAAAGTTTGTTGGTATATTTGGTTATTAAAGCATCATTTACATTTCTGGCTACTAAGCTAGATTTACCCTCTGGCCTTTTTATAATTCTGGAATGAGGCTGATTTCATTTCTGCATTCAATAGACAGCGTTCTGCTATGAAATAAAGGCTAATAAGCAATAATGCATATTTAACGCTCTCTTTAAATACAGCAAAAACATACTGAGTTTCGTTGATAGCGACATTAGCATCTGTTTCAATATGAACTGGGGGGAGGATAGATAACCAAATAAACATAATTGACGCTGTTAAGATGATCGTAAAGCAGGTTGCAGCAATAAAAAATCTTAAAAATCTATATATGTAATTTAAAATACTCATTCGTTTCTCTCTCGAAGTACAAAATAATTAAACTTAGTTTTACCTTTATTGAGGGAAAATGAAAAAAATAGAGATGGTCAAAACACCCTCTGTAAATTTATCCCACCAACTCAAAACGAGTTTGACTTAGCTCAGAGAAATCATAATAGGTTGAGTAGTTACCTTCTGGCTTTGTTGTGCCCTCGATAGAGGCTTTCGTAATAAGCGCATCATCATGCAAGTAAATACCCTGTAGGCCATTTACTTTAGCGGTTGTAATATTTGAAACATCATGAGCAAAGAGATCTGCAGGATGGCCATTAAGCATGTAATCACGCCCTCGAAGTAATACATGATTTATTAAACCTTCCGCAATGGGGCTATGTGTTATATAGCTAGTTGTATGCCTAAGCTTTAAATAAGAGCCTATAAAGTAATAGAGTGAAGGTACATTGTAGTTGTCTCTTGCCTCATACCCACTTGTGCTAATACTGATTGAAGAACTCACACTCAACCCAAAGTCAGCACCAAAGAACTGAGTCGCTTTTTCTAAAAATGTTTCATCTTTGCGTACTGAAAAAGAAGATAATTGCTTTGTTACTGGGTCTGGACACATTGAATCAGCGAGTGTATTGATAGCTGCCGATGCTTGAGTGATTATGCTGATAATGTAATCTTTATCACTTAACGATACCGCTTTTCTAAATTCACTGCGTTCACTTACGCTTTTGGCCACTACCTTTAATTCTGCCAGCGTATTTAATGACTCGCGTTCCACCAGCTCACTCACGAAAGGGAATTGCTCAAAGCGATGGTTATTGTTCAAGAGCAACTTTATAAAGTCTCTATGCAGTAAGATATTAGACAATTGCAGGAGTGATATTTTCATTTCTTTTGGTGTTTTAATGGCAAGCATGGGGTAACTCTCTATTGATAGCTGGTGGTTGAAATGTCGCTTACAAAAGCCATGAACGAATTACTTTTGTACTCACAACCCTCAAAAGTGACTGCACTAGGAAGTTTGCCTAAAACATGAAAATAGCTACGCGCTTTACGCCTAATGTGGCAAATTGCATTTTTAGGTATAGGGTCGCTTATATCGCCTTCACGTAAATTAGCTTTAATGCGTAGAAAATTAATTTGAAGTTTCTGTTCAACCGATTTAGCTTTTGTATAAAGCACGTTTAGTTCAGGGTACATTTTCAACAGGGCGGTACTGTGACGATGTTCTAGCGGTATGCGGCTCTTAGCATGTAATCGAACTTTCATGCTTGTACGCTTTGCGTCAGCGACTTCATTGTGTAAGTCTGGAATAGTTTTAATACGAGCAAGGCGCTCTTGGTAAGTATCTATTTTCATAATGACAAACCTAACTAGATTGAATATGAGTTAAGTTTGCCAGAATAAGAAAATCACGCTACTGATTGGGAATGGGCTAAATTAAGATGCAGAACTTTTACAGAAATGGGTTTAAAAATTACTGAGTGAAAATGATTCTAAATAAATCTCTTGTGTACCAAACTTTGAAACCGCCTCTTTTGCAGCCAGTTCCAGAGCATAACCAACACATTCCCCTTTAGTATTAATTGTTTTACGAATATCTTTGCCACTTTGTTTACAGAGGAAAATAAAACTATAACTTTTCAATGTGTGCTCCCTTCATCACCAAATTAAGTGCGCTTATCGGTGAAGCCAAACATTGTCCAGATTTCAGGGTCGATTGGCAAGGCATTAACAGTAAAAGATTTTAAATCAACTAAAGCGCCATGCGCTGTAATTTCACCTTCACGGACTAACTGCCAAAAGAGCTGCGTCATTTGTAATGCTATTGCATTATTTATACCGAGCGTTTGTGATCTCATTGCTTCAACATGCGAACAACTTTCGGTTGCAATATACTCCTGTGTTTTTAGCTGCTCCCCATACAAGTCAAAAACAGAAGGTAAGCGATGGTATGGTAGGTCTTTTCTCTGTTCATACGTACCAAGCACTACTTGCCCATCAGCTCTGCTATTCCCACCATCAATCCATAAAACTTCGCTTTGTAGCCGCTTTTCTAAATACTCACCCACGGTAACACGCGCAATTGGATTATCAACACATGTAAAAACTACACAGTTATTGGGAATATACTTGTTTATATTATCGGGCGTAATACGTTCAACTACGTACTTCCACGTTAAGTTACCAAACGTATTAAAGCGTTCAATCAGTGTCTTTGCTTTAGAAAAACCGAGATCAAAATGGTAGAACGACTGTCTCCCTAAATTAGTGGGACTAACTACATCATCGTCAATTAACGTTACGTCTAGGCCAGCACTACCTAACTCCATTAATGTGTAATTAATTTTGAAAATTTGACTTATTAACTCAGAGCCAGTACCACCAGCACCAATGATTACAACTTTAGTTTTTTTGTTTTGAAATTCATTATTCGTTAGCCATTGCGGTGATTTATACATCTTATGCTCCTTGAGTTAATTTTTTAAAAGATACGGTAGACAATACAAGTTCACTCGCTTTAGGTTCGCGGTTTTCCTTTTCAAATTTCTTCCAAAAAGCAACATGCCTTGTTGTCGTCACCTCTCTTTTACTCTTAAAGGTTTTAGTGTTATTTACGTGGCTAAAATTGGTATCAAATAGCGCTGATTCACACGCAGTACGTATTTGCTTGCTATCTGATTGAACGTTATCAGGCAATGTCGCAGAGCCTAAGCAGAGCGAGCCATTAATACCTACATTCATCAATGGGGCGTTGTAGAGCTTTGTTTCAGGGGTTGGGCGAGATTTTGATTTACAGCTAAACACTCTTAAATTTCGTGCATTACGATTTAAAGAAAAAATAAAAGATGGTGCGTGAACTTTTACAGAAAATTTAGTTTCAGCAGAAGTAAACCAAAGCGTTCTTTTTTGAGCGGGTACGTACCAGATTAATTGATTATCGCTTGAATACAAAATATCTGTATCTATCCAGTTACTTTCGCTTTCTATAGGTTCGTCTTTTAAGGTGGCGAGTGCTTTTACTGCTTGAGCAATGTCGATGAATTTACCATCTTTGATTTTATTATTCGCATCAATGTCATGGTAAGTAAGATAGGTAGATGACTCATACTGATTAACAACTATGGCACAATGGCCTTTCATGCCACCAATTTCTTCGATATTGGTGATTTGCTTTATATAATCATCAGAACTCTTTTGTGCAAACATTCTATTCGCTCCTACATTTAATATAGGTTCATAATAAAATATTTGAAAATTCAGGCTACCGAGCGGGAATACCCAAACTAAAAATTAAATTGCTTTGCTCGATCACTAAGGAAAGATAAAAAGTTCATGCAATACGAGTTAATCAACGTGTTTTTTACGGTCGTTATATTGCTGTCTGTCAGTGACATTTTATAGCTTAATGTTAGCTCGTCTACTTCATAAGCATGATTGTAAACATCGTCAATCACACCGTAGGCAGCTTCATTATCGCTAGTAACGTAATCAGTTAAAACGAAGGTTCTTAGTCCAACATGATCTTCATTAGCAATTTCTAAGTAACCGTTGTCAGTTGCTTTACTGGCAACATCATAAATTGCTGTCAGTATTTTGGCAGAACTAGCCCTTTTGTTGTTAAGCTTTGAAAACATATCAGGGTCTTGAAACCTTGATGCTAAATAGCTAAAGCTGGCGATTCTAGTAAGTATTTGATGATAAAAAATCACCAGTTCCTCTAATTCAAAATCTATACTTAGACGGCTGGTGGCGAGTTCATCTACGTAATCTTCATCACAGGCCGCTAATCGGTCTGTATCCAAGTCATTAAAGTTCATTAAAATTGATTCAGATACTTCAATGTCATAATTTTTTTCAATTAGTGCGAGTAAAGGTAACGCTAACTTAACCCACGCAGTTTGCCCTTGTAATTCGTCTAAATCTAACTTGCTCGATAGTAACTTATTAACTTGTGCAATTGTTTTGGTGTCCGTGATTGGCTCACCACTTTCCATGTGGTTGTAATAAGCTGCGTTATGACCTTGATCGAATAAGTTACCCTTGCATAACAATGACACTAACGCACTGGCTGCTTTAGAGTTAGCGCGAAAACTATCAATGTTAACAATCAAACACCCTTCGATACTAGGTGTCTCAAATACAAGTTCAGAATTGTTGTAAGAAAAGTCAAAATCAGGGCTAAATTGAGCGTCAAATTCCTCAATTAGCTCACTTGGCACACCACCAGCTATCAAGTCTTTTTTAGCAGCGTGTATATGCGGCATAAGCTGTTCAATAAGCTTAACGGGGACGTTAGCAAGTAAGTTACGAACAAGACTAATTGACTCTTTTGCTTCATCAATCGTTGTCGGACGTAGATTAGGAAGTTGATTTGGGTGAATCAAATTAAAATTAATAGCACTAATAATAGTATCTGAATAATGTTCCATAAAGTCAGATACTTGGCTTAAATAGTAACTATCATTTAACGAATTAAAGTAATTAGAGTTTTCATAAACAAGTGTTTCACCAGTAAGGCTAACTAATGGGTTAGTTACATTAATGGCGGTGCAAACATTCTTAATACGTTTATTGGCGCGTGTATCTTTTTTAATTTTTGTTTCAAAACCACAACCTTCGATGAATCGCATGTTTTGTATTCCTTCTTAAATTTAATGCTTGCACTTGGCTTACTAGCTTTTGATTTTACTGAGTTATCACTGTGTTCGGTTTTGTTAAGCTCAATCAAATAATCTAAATTTGATTGAGCTTGCGGTGTTACCCGTTCGTTTTGCATGGCGGTAACTCCACTTCATAGAGAATTGAGCCATCAGATTGCGGTATCCCATCTACTTCAAGAACATGTGTGAAGCGAAACATAGGGAAGTTAACCATTAATTGCTCAACATTTTCTTGTAGAGAACCATTAGGTAAAGGAGCGTTAATTTCACGCGCACCCACTTTGAAAATTCTTTTTAGTTTATTCATTTTTTATTCCTTACTTACTTATTAAAATTAAATGCTGTCAATATCTTCAAAATCATTAAATAAATCGTGTTCAACTTCTGGTGGTTCTTGAACTACAACAGGTGCTTGTGCTGGTTCATTTTCAACTACTGTAGTAGCTGGTGCTTTAGTAGTTGGAGTGGTTGCAGTATTAGGCTTAATCTTTTCTTTAGGTGCTACGGCAGGGGCTTTGTTGGCTTCAACGGCTTTCGTTGCGCTATTTAAGGCATCTATAAAGCTTGAGTTATTCATATTTGAATTTGCTTGTTCTATTGGGGTGCCAGCATTATGCAAAAAGTCATTTAATTGCGTTTCTATGCTTTCAGGTGTGCCTGTCATAACCCAAGGGGTCGATAGGGCTGCACGAAGGTTAAAATGGCTCTCAGCGTTAGCCTTACCATCTTCTAATATGTCAGATTTACCAGACTTGCTTAATGCTGCTAACTTAGGAGTAAAAACGATAGCAAGCTCAGTGTCGTTTTTTGAAGTAACGTTTATTGCTACTCCCGCTAATGTCGCGCTATCAATGATTTTTTTAAGAGTGTTTAACATGGTTATCTCGTTTAGTTAGTATCTATGTTTTAAGTGTCTACATAGTAAAACAAACGAAAAAAACCGCTACTGATCAGGAAGTAGCGGTTTGGGTTGGGAAGTTATGTAAAAAGGGATTAACGTTTAAGTAGTGTCAATAACGCTGGTGGTGCGTACTTCTGCCAGTTAAATTTAGTGCTTAAAATTGATTTAATGAAATCGGTTTTTTTGGCAGAGTGCATTGTTTTAAAACTGTCCTCTGCTTGTTCATTGGCGGCCTGTGCAAAGCCACTACCAGAGCATAGTTGTTTAAGCCCCTCAATCGTGTAGCTTGAAATGTTATCTTTACTCGGTTGCCATTCTTGCACTGCTTTATCAGCAAGCCCATCAATGCTTTGAAATGCTAATTCATAAAATTGGAATGCATTTGCATTATCAGCGCCATCACTTGTTAATATAAAATTAGTAATAGATTTTGAAAGTTCATCCAAAATTTCTTTTTTAGTTTTGGTTGAAGCAAGTTCAGCAGCGATTTTACCAACATTATTAAACCCTCTTTGTTTAGAGTGCGCGCTGGTTACACATGCAACAGCAAGGCTCAATCTAAATAGTTCGTTATCTTTTAACTCATTACGTGCAAAGTCCACCAGCTCCTTTTTATGAGACTCAATGACCACGTTTGAAGGTTGGCAAGCAACAGGCTCAACCGTTTCTTGTGTTTCGACAGGCGCACTAGTTGTTTCAGTATCCGCTTCATCAATATTACTTTTATTGTCGTTCTCGGATTTCGGAATACTTTTTTGAATTTTTTTCGTTTTTGCTTTTTTTGCTTTAGCGAGTGCTGCAACACACTTATCATTGCAGTCAACATCAATACACTGACTTTCAATAACAGTGCCTTCATGTGCTGGGCGGTCATCGAGTATACTGATGCGCTTAGAGCAAAGGGCGCAACCGCTAGTGAATTGTGTTTCACCTACGGTAGTTGTATCAACTTTTCGTCTATCGGCTGGATTAGACTCACTAAAAAATAAAACTTTACCGTATTTTTCTTCTAACTTATTTTTTTGGTCACTTAAATATGCTTGTGTCTTATTTCGGTAGCATGTACCAAACGAACACGTAGAGCTTTTTTCATCACCTAAATCGAACAAACCCACTTGGCGCTCACTGTTATGTTTACATGAGTTACAATCTGCTTTATCAAATTTGGCCGTACCTAATGGCAACTGAACTTTAGTTGCTCGTTGTTTTAACTCAGCGACAGTCAATTTTTCATCAATAACACGTTTTAATGTGCCGATTTGAATTTTCTCTGGCAGGATAGATAAAATTAATGCATGACCTGCTTTAATCTTGCCTTTATCTAGCGCGTCCAATACTTGATCACAACAATGAACTAGCTCAAGTCGTTCGTTTAGTTTTTTAACACTCCACATAAGGCGCTTGGCTGCACTTTCTCTATCGCCATTGAAAAAGCTTAACCAGCGTTTTGACGCTTGGATTTGACTAACAAAGTCTAAGTCCTGACGCACTGTATTTTCGCAAAGGTGCTGCTCCATAGCTTCACGGTCAGTAAGCTCTTTATGCTCAACATCAATTAATTCTAAACCGTTACTGATAGCCGCTGATACGCGTCTGTGGCCAACAACGATTTCAAGCTCACCTTCACTGTTTGTGCGAACAACAGGCTTTTGTATAATGCCAATATTACGAATTGACTCACACAGTTCGTTAAAGGCCTGTTCATCGTTTTTTCTGCGCGTGTTACCCCCTTTAAACTCTTTTAGTTTAGCAGGGTTAACAGTGATGCTACGTGAAGTAATAGATGCATTTGCCGTAGTAGCTGCGGCTTCATTCTTTTCAGTTACAGTATTCATTAATAATCTTCCCAAGACTTAATAAGTTATAAGTATGCTAACCAATTGCGATATTCTGGCTACTGATCAGGTTCGTAGTGGTAGCACTATCATGCGGCTGGTTTCATTTTCACCTTGGATAACGAGATATTTATCTTTCGGGTGCTGTCCAATCCGCGCAATTTTGCTTGTTACGTTAGCCACTGCTTGCATTAGGAAGTTTAAATTTACAGATAGCGCATTTTCAGGTTTAAGAGTCACCTTTGATTTAAGATAGTCCTCACCAAGCGTTTTACCGCCTTGCACTGTGCGTAAATGGGTTTCTTGAGTTGTATCGTCAATCAATAACTCTATAGCGGGTAGACGCTTGTCAATGGCGGCAGATAAGCGCCCCAATGCATCAGCCATATCTTTTTGCTCTAAATCCATTAACCAATCTGGTTCATTTAAAAATAATTCGGATAAGTCAGGGAATTTATTATCAAGTAACTGAGAGCGAATAAGTGTACTTTTAAAGGTGATTTCGCATGAATTTGTATCACAACGTAGGCGTACTAACTCACTTGCATCACTTACTTTTAGTCCTTGAATCATATCAATTAACTTAGTGGGAATAACGATATTGAAATCATTCTTAGAATTTGTAACATCAAGTTTATTATCGTAAACACGGTATCCATCGGTAGCAGTTAAAGAAATTACTTTTGCTGAACAGTTTAGCTTTATATTTACACCATTTAGGGCAGGTCTTGTGCTGTTATTGACCGCCACAGAGCCACGCGCTTGCACAAGTACGTCTTGAAGTCGCTTTAGGGGAATAGTTAATACTGAATGTTCGGCACTTAACTTTGGTGGTGCTGGGTACGCGCTAGGGTCTGCGGTATCAATTTTCATCTTTGAACGTTTGGCAGTAATTAACCCACCATTTTCGCTAAAATCATCCCATGAGATTTTTACAGGCTCGTTTGCATCAAAAGACGTATAAGCACTAACAATGGATAAAAGCTTTTCACCTGAAAGTAAAACCTCTTTATCTTCACCCAGCATATCTATATCGCTTTCAAAATTTTCTATTCTACGCGCCATAGACTGACCACCATTTGAAGCACTCGCGTAAGCAGCAAGCTTGCCACCTTTATTCGTAATAAGAATGCGAGCGAACTCAAGCACACCGTTACTCTTTTTGTTAGAGCAAGCAAGGCGAGCGATAGGGTTTAAAATTGATATAAAGTCTGCACAGGGTAATTTAATAAAAGACATTAGGGCTACTCTCCGTAAAAGTTAAATCAATACTACGTTTATTTGAAATCCTGACTACCGAACGGGAATTAGGTTGAATCCCGCGTAAATAATGGGGTTAGCTAGTGTTGAAGAAAGTTTGAGCGTAAAAGAGTCAATAAGTACAAGCGTATTTGGTGATCGAGCTTTTAAATTCACAGATTAATTTTAAAAGGTTTAACAACCGTAAATAAATGGGGTTATAGCGGGATTGGGTGACGGGTTTTAAATCCACAGAATAATTTTAAAAATAACGATTCAAATGAGTATTTAAATAATTAGAGAGGCACTTTATACCCTCTGTATTTTTAGCCAAGCCATTTACAGGATGTAAAAATAGGCCTAATCACATTAGATAGGCCTTAATTATGAAGTTAAATATGAAGAATATGGTAACGCTTGCATTAAGCGTTACATTTTCGTTAGCAGCGAATGCCGAAGGCGTACAAGTTGAAAAAAGCCAAGCAGAAATTGTACTGCAAGCCGCTATAGATAACTTTACAAAACTTGTACCAATTCCAATTGTCGCAATTGAAGAATCACCACTTCCAAATATGGTGCAAGTTGTTACCGAAAAAGGCGTGTTTTATGCCACTAAAGATGGAAAATATATTGTTGCTGGTAATGTTCATGAAGCTAAAGAAGGCCTCCCTAATTTAACTAAAGCGCGTTTGGCAAAAGAAAATGGAAAGAAAATTACTGAATTAAAAGATAGCTTTATTACATACAAGGCTGAAAACGAAACAAGTGAAATAGTAGTTTTCTACGATACCTCATGCCCGTACTGCACAAAATTTCATAATGAAGTAGAAGACTTCAACCAAGCGGGTGTAACTGTCCACTATGCAGCATGGCCAAGACAAGGCGTATACAACCAACAAAATAAAACACAGTACACTGGTGCTTATTACAAATTAGAAAATGTGTGGTGCGCTGAAAACCCTAAAGCGGCCTTAGATGCCGCAGCACATAGAGCGAACGTGCCAAGAAGTACGTGCGAAAACACAATCCCTGAGCAATTTGCACTGGGATTAAGTTTAGGTGTAACTGGAACGCCTGCCGTTTTCTCAATTGATGGGCAACTAGTTCAACGAGGATATGCACCAGTTGATGATCTAATTAAAAATCTGAGAGGCGTTAAGTAAATGAAATTACTAACCCTCCCCATTATTGCGGCACTTCTAAGCGGTTCTGTTTTTGCAGAAGAAAAAGTAAATAAAGATGAAGTTAAGTTACCTATACCGTCACGCACTGAATTTGCAGAGCAAACAAAACGTGACCTTGGAAAATACGGAGCTGTAAACGCCATTCAAGAGCTACCAATCTCACGCTTGTATTTTGTCGAAGCTCAAAGTGGAAGTTATATCATTAGTTCTGACGGTCGTTTTGCTATTGAAGGAACAATAAAGGACGTATGGCATAGAAAAACGCTCAAAACCGTTGACGATGTGCGCGATACACTACGTATGCCATTATCTGAAATGAAATTCGACTTCCAAAAAGACCTAGCTTCACTTGTTTTGGGTAACCCTGATATACCGCGCCAAGGAGTTATTTTTGGGGACCCAACAGCAAAACATACCCAAGAATTTGTAGCAAAGATTAACGCTAACAAAGAAAAATACCATTTCGTATTTGTCATGATGCCGCTGATTGGTGGAGAGGATGCAGTAAAACGCAGCATGAGCATACTTTGTGCACCAGATAGAGAGCTTGCAATAGAAGATTTAGCTAACAACACAAGCGAATCATTCTTGGACACCAATGAAGGCTGCCCTGACCAAAATTTAATGTTTACTGTTTATATGCAGGAAATTTTTAAAATCACCAATTTACCGCATGTTGTACGAGAAGATGGCCTTGTGTCGAAAGGCGCGCCCATTGAGTTAGATAAATGGTTGGAATCATTATGATTAAAACATTAACAGTAATAATTTTGGTAAGTGCATTAGGTGGCTGTATGTCACCAATTGGCAGTGAACCTGATCCGCGCCAATGCCCACGCTACCTCACTCAAACAAATAACATGTGTAATCATTCAGATTTAAGGACTTACAATGAAATTTAAGCTTTTAACTACTTTAACGCTGGTAATGAGTGCTTTAAGCCTTCAAGGGTGTGTTAATTCACTAGGTAAAGAAGAATTTACCTGCCCAAATTTAAAAAAAGGCGGTGTCTGTGGTGGACCTCGTGATGTTTATAAATTAACTAATAACCGCGTTAGTCTTGAGAACCTAACCCAAGAAGAGCTAAACGCATACCGCAATGGCCAAAACACAAATCACGTTTCGTTGTACGAAAGTGATGGTGAAACAAAGCAAGTTATTAGCAATAAAAACAAAACAACTAAACTTGAAAATAAATCTAGTAAGCGTAATACGGACAATGGCGTTACCTATGCTGCGCGTGGAGACGGCCAGCAAACTCCCGATAATTACCAAACACCGGAAGCATTACCGCAAACCCGTTTTTCATACCAACAAAATCAATATGAACAGTGGCCAAGCAATAATGAACCACTCGCACCTGAGCCATTAGCAACGCTTGAGCCTGCTCAAGTTATGCGTGTATTAATTGCCTCGTATACTGATTCAGACGGTTTATTACATATGCCAGGATATACATTTGTTGAGGTTACACCAAGACGGTGGAGTTATGGCGAAGCTGCCAACGACAGACCTTCTCGGGTAGTACCGTTAGAAGTAAAACGCCGTAGTGAAGAGCAATTCAACCGTGCTCGTAATCGCTCAAACGGAGTCGATGCTATGGAAGTAGTAAACCCAATCAACCGTAGAAAGTAATTAAAGGGGTATTTTAAAAATGTCTGCATTTCGCCGCCGTAACGAAAAATTATTAAAGCACGAAGCTTTTGCTGATTTATTCCCGTACTTAGAATACTGGGAGGATGAAAAATTATTTTTACTAGAGGGGCCTTATCTTGGCTTTGCATTTAGATCAATGCCCACAAACGGCGGTAATCGTGAAATTTTAAATAGCTTAACCGGTATTTACAAAACAAAGTTTCCCAAAGGAACACTTATACAGGCATCTTTAATTTCAAGCCCTGATATTGAAAATCAGCTCTATGGTTTTCGTGCTGCACGAACTGGACGCTACTTAGGTAAAGACCAAGAGCAAGTTTCATCCATAGCAAAAGCTGTTCATGATTTCTACCGCAAAGGTACAAACGAAGGAATAAATGAATCGGATTTTATATTTAGAACTTTTGAGTTCATATTTACTATAAAAATACCTATTAAACAACTTGTACCAACTAGTAATGAACTAACGGTAGCCAAAGATGTTAAAAAGCGCGCTTTACGCTCACTGTCAATTTTAGGCGCAGTAGAGCTTGATGATGTAGGTTTTCGTCGCCGCTTACGCGTTATGTTCAACATGTTCAATAAAGACAAGTGGCGTACACGCCCGCATTTTAAAGAAAAGTCACAAGCTTCGGGCTTAATGCGTGATCAGATTTTAGATCCTGGCAAGCGAGTTGAGATAGAAGGTAGTGGCATAAAAATACTAGATGATAAAGATAACGAATGTGAATACATTAAATCGTTGTCTGTAACTGAAATGCCAGAAAACATGGTTTATGGTCAAATGATGGACTTGCTTGGTGATTGGCTCGAAGGTAAGGGAGCACCTTTGACAGAGCACTTCATGATCACACTTAATATGTATTATGAAGACGCAGTAAAAGCTATTAAAGATATTAAATCTAAACGTAGTTTTATAAACTCACAGGCAAAAGGCAAGTTAGTGCAATGGGTTGACCGATTACGCTTCCAAAATAAAGACTTTAACGATATAAATCGCGAAATTGAGCAAGAAAAATCAACTATTGTTAAGTATGCCTTACAAGTAAATGTGTTTGCTAAAAATGAAGAGCGAGCCGACGTGTTTGCAGAAGAACTTATTGCATTCTACGAGCGTAAGGGCTGTACGCTGGTTGATAATAATTTTTTCACAGTACCGATGTTCATAAGCTCACTCCCAATGGGGCTTAGCGAAGAAGTTGTTAATCTCTCTGGCCGTTATAATGTATGTACTTCAAAAGCACTTCCTTTTTTAACACCTCACATGGGGAGCTGGGCGGGTAACACCTCGGAACCTAGACTATTATTAACGTCCCGATTAGGTCAGTTGGTAAATATCGACTTTTTTAAATCACAGACAAACTATAACTTTTATATTGCAGCTACTTCCGGGGCAGGTAAGTCTTTCTTTACGGGATACCTCATTGCAAACATGCTTTCTTCTGGCGTTAAATTACAAGATGATCCCGATAACCCAGCACAAAACAAAGATTTTGATGATGGAACTCAAGTTTTCGTAATTGACGTGGGGCGTTCTTACGAAGGTCTAGCAAAGCAGCTGCATGAAGCGCAATTCTTAGTCTTCAATAAAGACTTGGCTTATACACTAAACCCGTTCTCATATATTCATGAGTTTGATGGTGAAGAAGGTCAAGGTATACAATGCCTAGCGCAACTAAAAACAATGGCAGCACCTTCAGGTAAAATTTCAGACTTTCAAAGCTCGCAAATGTTGACCCTGTTAACAGCGCTATGGAATGACAAAGGTAATAAGGCCTGTATTGATGATTACTATGAACTGTGTGTAAAAAGTGAACATGAAGCGGTGAGAGAAATTGGCCACCAGCTTAAACCATTTTGTAAAGGGTTTTACTATGGCGCATATTTTGATCCCGAAAAGCCGCCAGTCGATTTTTCTTCTCGCCTAGTAGTAGTTGAGCTAGAAGAGCTTAAAGGCGACCCGCACTTACAAACAATTGCTTTAATGTCTGTAATTATGTCAATACAGCAAACAATGTACCTTGGTGGGCAAGCACGTCGTCGGATGTTCCTGCTAGACGAAGCGTGGGAATATTTGAAGGGAGATGAAGCAACAAAAGCAAGGCTTGGTTTTTTTAGTCAATTCCTAGAAACAGCTTGGCGACGCTTCAGAAAATATAATGCTGCTGGTGGGCTAATCACTCAATCTGTAATGGATGGTTATAGCTCAGATGTAGGTCGAGCAATTCTTGATAACTCAAATTGGCTACTTTTACTTAAACAAAGAGAAGAGGCCGTTGAAAAACTGCAGAATGAAAAAGCATACTCTGGTAGTGAATTGGATTTTAAACTGATAAAATCAACACATACGGTCCAACCCGATCCATCAAGAACTGATATTGCTTACTCAGAGATTTTTATAAAGTATGAAGGACAATCACAAGTCTGTCGATTATATACTGATAGACGCATACAGCTTACATTAACCACTAATGCCGACGAAAAGCAGCGCAGGCAGGAGTTAATTGATAACGGTTACTCTTTCATGGATGCAATTGACCAAATGGTATTAGAAGACCACCGGCAGTAAATAGTGAAAATTGAATGTTAAATTTGAGTAATGAATCTCTTGTTGTTTTGGAGGTCCGGCGTCTTTTTGGCGCTGGACGCAGCTTGGTTAAAGCTAATAACAAAGTGATAAGTGAGCTAAAGAATGCATGCTTTAACCAGGATTACAACACTGCAAAGATAGTACAATTGGCCCATACTGACGGCGCAGTTCTATCAAAGATAATTGAAATAGCTAATAGATCTGTAAGATACAAAAGAAAAACGCCGATAATAGACCCCGCCCAATGCGTCGCTCGTATAGGTCAAAAATGTATGCAAGGCATCGCTCTTAATTTGGAAATAGAATCCCTTAGCATTAAGCTAAATGATTTCTGGAAAAAAGTTTTCATCAAAATTGAGTCCAATACGCGAAGAGCACTTTTAGAAGCAATGAATTTAAATAAGGGAAACGAAAGTAATAACTTATTTGAAATAACAAATAAAACATTACTTCTCAGTTTATCTTGTTACGCCAAGGCTATTGCATGTTCTAACATCGACATTAAGATGACGAAAGAGTTACTTCAATTTGTATTAACGCCAGAGCCCGTGATGGCTGAATTAATTCAAACGTCGATGGGGGTTCGTGTTGAAATACTAAGTTTTTCTGAAGAAGATATATCAAAGAGTTCATACATTGCTGCTGCAGCATGGGCAGAGGTATCCGGGGAAGCGAACCCAAAACAAGTCTGTAACCTTGAATTTAGTCCATAGGGAGTAATATGAGTGTAGATATATTTGAACATGTTGAGGCTATAAAGGCTGGGGTTTCATACTTTGAAAACCACGACAGTATAATCGATGCAGTTTCAAGCTTGGAAATGATGGCCTTCTTAGAGAATGCATTTAAAGGGCGAAAAGTTAAAATATGTGCTAATTATTCTAAGGCCAGTGGGTATCACTTTACCATCGACAGACCAAAGGCCGGTTTTATAGTTTTAAACTCAGTTTCGGGGCAATGGCATCATGATAATTATATAGAACAATTTCTTATGCGTATAAGACTATGTGAGTTGTCATCGCTGCCGTACCAATGGGTAAACGAACAAAACGAAGGCAACCACGATATAAAACTTTTAATAGTTCAAGATGGAGATAAGAACTATTTAGAGGCGCGTCGGCATTTTGATTTATATGGCGGCGTCCGATCTGACAATCTTTGTAAAACTATTGAGGATTTTACTGTTTCTGCGCAACTGTTATCACAAATAGTGCAACGTGATACAAGCGTAGTTAGAAAAAGATCAAAGGCTCCCTTTGATCACTCTCAGTCCGAACACACGCAACACTAGCATATTCAAAAAAATTGTAATTAGACCGACTGTAAAAAACACTAGGTCTTTTACATATAACACCAGTAGTAACGTAAGCGTCCGAGCAACGACACCTAGCAGAGTGGATTTAATTAATAGAAAATATCGTCAGTTTCTACTGGAGGTATTATGCAAAAAAGAACCCTTAATGACTGGCAAAAATTGATTGAGCAGCAACA
>Ga0207905_1000093_pt1 | contig 53719 bp, 42 predicted proteins | sample LinPmetageLP49_FD_184060 | JGI IMG/M metagenome (GOLD analysis project Ga0207905, IMG submission 184060) | Marine viral communities from the Subarctic Pacific Ocean - LP-49 (SPAdes) | ecosystem: Environmental > Aquatic > Marine > Oceanic | place: Pacific Ocean | collected 2011-08-27 | reverse complement strand
ACGCTACGTTTTACCCTACTGCCGAACCCCGAACCCCGAACCCCGAACCCCGAAAACCCAAATTAGCTGGTCTGACCATTTGTTTTTCATCTTATTAACCTTTCTTTATCCTCTGCATTCTGTGTATTATTTGAACTTTGTTTAAATTACGTTACGCTGGCCTTAGGGCTTTAAAACTGCTGTAAATTGACAGTAATTACGGTTTTTGATAACGTATGGCAAAATTTGGTATGACCAATTTACCTTTTGGTCAGGTCATTCAGTTAAAAGCCTTATTTAATGGGCTGCTAGCACTTATACAACGCGGACGTTGATTGATGTCTTTAAAAATTAAAGCGGCAAAATTATCTGATGTTATTTTACAACAACTTGAGAACATGATTCTTGAGGGGTCGTTAGCACCAGGAGAAAAGTTACCACCAGAGCGTGAACTCGCTAAGCAATTTGAAGTGTCGCGTCCGTCGTTGCGTGAAGCCATTCAAAAGCTTGAGGCAAAAGGGCTCGTAACCCGTCGTCAAGGTGGTGGAACGTATGTAAAAAATCAATTGGAGGAGGGGCTGACTGATCCGTTGTTTGATTTGATCAGTAAACACCCCGAATCGCAATTTGATTTATTAGAATTTCGTCATGCGCTAGAGGGAATTGCGGCTTATTACGCAGCACTTCGCGGAACAAGTAACGATTTTGCAAAAGTAAAACAGAGCTTTGATCAGATTGCATTAGCTAAAGATGAATTAAAGCAAAAAGCCAAAGCGATTAATGACTTTCATTTTTGCATCGCTGAGGCGTCTCATAACGTAGTGTTACTGCATTTAGTAAGAGGGATGCAAAGCTTACTTGAGCAGAATGTTTTACAAAATTTAACGGTGTTACTTAAAAAGTCAGATATAAGCAGCCAATTAGCTGAGCATAGACGCTTATTAATGGATGCAGTGATTGACGGTAATCCTGAACAAGCTCGCTTAGCGAGTAATGCGCATTTAGCCTATATTGAAGAAGCATTGCTTGAAGCGGGTAAAGAGCATTCGCGAATTGAACGTAGTTTAAGACGCACCAAACAAAATTAAGCAAGTACATTCACTGTTAACTTGATTTAACAGCGAAGTATTCAATACATAAAATTAGTATTTTAAACATAAGGAAACCTCCATATGTCTGAAGTCAATAAAATTGACGTAGACGCGCTAGAAACACAAGAGTGGTTACAAGCTCTTGAATCAGTTGTGCGCGAAGAAGGTGTTGAACGAGCTCAGTTTTTACTTGAGCAAGTGTTAGAGCAAGCCCGTTTAGACGGTGTTGATATGCCAACAGGCATTAACACAAACTACGTTAATACGATCCCGGTTGATCAAGAACCTGCCTACCCTGGTGATGTAAATCTTGAGCGCCGTATTCGTTCAATTATTCGTTGGAACGCGATTATGATTGTATTGCGTGCATCGAAAAAAGATCTCGACTTAGGCGGCCATATGGCGTCTTACCAATCGTCTGCTGCATTTTATGAAGTATGTTTTAACCATTTCTTTAAAGCGCCAAATGATGTTGATGGTGGTGATTTAGTTTATTACCAAGGTCATATTTCTCCGGGTATTTATGCGCGTGCATTTGTTGAAGGGCGTTTAAGTGCCGAACAGCTTGATAATTTCCGTCAGGAAGTAGATGGTAAAGGCTTACCTTCTTATCCTCACCCTAAATTAATGCCAGAGTTTTGGCAGTTCCCAACGGTATCTATGGGCTTAGGTCCAATTTCTTCAATTTACCAAGCACGTTTCTTAAAATACTTAGATGGCCGTGGCTTAAAAGACACTAAAAACCAACGTGTATACGCGTTTTTAGGTGACGGTGAAATGGATGAGCCAGAATCACGTGGTGCTATCTCTTTCGCTGCACGTGAAAAGCTAGACAACTTATGTTACTTAGTTAACTGTAACCTACAGCGCTTAGACGGCCCAGTAATGGGTAACGGTAAAATCATTCAAGAGCTAGAAGGGCTATTTAAAGGCGCTGGCTGGAATGTTATTAAACTTGTTTGGGGTAGCGGTTGGGATATTCTCCTTGCTAAAGACACCACAGGTAAATTACTACAGTTAATGAACGAAACTGTTGATGGCGATTACCAAACATATAAAGCAAAAGATGGTGCGTACGTACGTGAACACTTCTTTGGTCGTTACCCAGAAACAGCGGCATTAGTTGCTGATATGACGGATGACGAAATTTTTGCGCTTAAGCGTGGTGGTCACGAATCTTCAAAACTTTATGCCGCATTTAAAAAGGCAGAAGAGACGAAAGGTCGTCCAACAGTGATCCTAGCTAAAACTGTAAAAGGTTACGGCATGGGTGAAGCAGCTGAAGGTAAAAACATTGCGCACCAAGTTAAGAAAATGGATATGTCGCATGTGGCTCACTTACGCTCACGCTTAGGCTTAGATGACTTAGTATCAGAAGAGCAACTAAAAGAGCTACCATACTTAGAGCTTGAAAAAGATTCACCTGAGTACAAGTATCTACATGCTCGTCGTGATGCATTACAAGGTTACACGCCAACGCGTATCGCTAAGTTCTCTGAAAAGTTACAGTTGCCAGAAGTTGACGCATTCAAGCCATTACTTGAAGAACAAAAGCGTGATATTTCTACCACTATGGGCTTTGTACGTGCTCTTAATATTTTATTAAAAGATAAAGGCATTGGTAAAAATATTGTGCCTATTATTGCCGATGAAGCACGTACCTTTGGTATGGAAGGTTTATTCCGTCAAATCGGTATTTACAACCCACACGGCCAAAACTACACCCCTCAAGACCGTGACATCGTTTCTTACTACAAAGAAGCAACGTCAGGGCAAGTACTACAAGAAGGGATTAACGAGCTAGGTGCAATGTCGTCATGGGTTGCTGCTGCAACATCTTACAGCACCAACGACTTACCGATGATCCCATTCTACATTTACTACTCTATGTTTGGTTTCCAACGTGTTGGTGACATGGCGTGGATGGCAGGAGATCAACAAGCACGTGGTTTCTTATTAGGTGCTACGGCGGGTCGTACAACGCTAAATGGCGAAGGCTTACAGCACGAAGATGGCCACAGCCACATTCTTGCAAACACGGTACCTAACTGTATTTCTTACGATCCTACTTATGCATTTGAAGTAGCGGTTATTGTGCAAGACGGTATTCGTCGTATGTACGGTGAAGATCAGGAAAACATTTACTACTACCTAACGTTAATGAACGAGAACTACCATCAGCCAGCAATGCCTGAAGGCGCTGAGGAAGGTATTCGTAAAGGTATTTACAAGCTTGAAAGCTACGAAGGCAAAAAAGCCAACGTACAGCTATTAAGCTCAGGTACTATCATGACTGAAGTGCGTAAAGCGGCGGCAATTTTAAGCGAAGACTATGGTATTGCATCTGATGTTTACTCTGTAACTTCATTTAATGAACTTACGCGTGATGGACAAGATGTTGAGCGTTTCAACATGCTTAATCCAGAAAGCGAGCAAAAAACAGCTTACATTACAAGCGTATTAAACGATTCAGTCACTGTTGCTGCAACGGATTATATGAAAAACTACGCAGAGCAAGCACGTTCATTTATCCCAAGCAGTAACTACAAAGTATTGGGTACAGATGGTTACGGTCGTTCAGACAGCCGTGAAAACCTACGTCGTCACTTTGAAGTTAACGCAAGCTACGTGGTAGTTGCGACATTATCTGAACTTGCTAAACGTGGTGAAGTTGAAAAGTCAGTGGTTGTTGAAGCAATTAAAAAGTTCAACATCGACACTAACAAACTTAATCCACTGTACGCATAAGAGGTTTTGCAATGAGTATTGAAATTAAAGTACCTGATATCGGTGGCGATGAAGTAGAAGTAACCGAAATACTAGTGAGTGTTGGCGATAAAGTTGAAGTTGACCAATCACTATTAAGCGTTGAAGGCGATAAAGCTGCGATGGAAGTACCTGCTGAACAAGCCGGTACGGTAAAAGAAATTAAAGTAAATGTGGGCGATACAGTAACCACAGGCACTTTAGCATTCATATTTGAAGGTGAAGCGCAAAACTCTGCTGCTGACTCTAAAGAAGCTGAAAAAACCGAAGAAGCAGCACCGGCTGCATCATCGGGCTCGTCAACCAAAGAAGTGACTGTGCCAGATATTGGCGATGACGAAGTTGAAGTGACTGAAGTGATGGTTGCGGTTGGCGATAGCGTAGAAGAAGAGCAATCTATCTTAAACGTTGAAGGCGATAAAGCCGCCATGGAAGTACCTGCACCATTTGCTGGCACCGTAAAAGAAATTAAAGTAAATACTGGTGACAAAGTGAAAACGGGCTCATTAGTGTTTGTTTTTGAAGTCGCTGGTGGTGATAACGACACTGCAGCTGCAAGTGATTCAAAAACGCAAGAGAAGCCTGCTGAAAAAGCTGCTTCATCTAAAGCGTCAGAATCAAGCACAAAAGAAGTTAGCGTACCGGATATTGGTGATGACGAAGTTGAAGTAACAGAAGTCATGGTTGCGGTTGGCGATAGCGTAGAAGAAGAGCAATCTATCTTAAACGTTGAGGGCGATAAAGCTGCTATGGAAGTACCGGCGCCGTTTGCTGGTACTGTAAAAGAAATTAAAGTAGCGACTGGCGATAAAGTTAAAACGGGTTCCCTGATTTTTGTATTTGAAGTGGCGGGTAGTGCACCAAGTGACGCGCCTGCAAAACAAGACGAGCCAAAGGCTGAATCTAAGCCAGCGGCTCAAGCAGAGTCAAAACCAACTGCTGCGCCTGAAAAAGAAAGTGCTGAGAGCTTTGAAAACAACAGCGCTTATGCTCATGCATCGCCAGTGGTTCGTCGTTTAGCACGTGAGTTTGGTATTAACCTTGCGAACGTAAAAGGCACAGGTCGTAAAAACCGTGTTGTTAAAGAAGACGTGCAAAACTATGTTAAGCAACTGGTTAAGCAAGTTGAATCTGGTCAAGTACCTGCAGCTAAAGGCAATGCCGGTGGCGGTGAGCTTGGTTTAATTCCATGGCCAAAAGTTGATTTTGCTAAGTTTGGTGAAATTGAAGAGAAAAAACTCTCTCGTATTCAAAAGCTATCAGGTAAAAACTTACACCGTAACTGGGTACAAATCCCACATGTTACCCAGTTTGATGAAGCGGATATCACGAGCCTTGAGCAGTTCCGTAAAGAGCAAAATGCGCTTAACGAGAAGAAAAAGCTGGGTGTTAAAATTACGCCACTCGTGTTTGTAATGAAAGCAGCAGCTAAAGCGCTTGCTGAGTTTCCGACATTTAACTCATCACTTTCTGAGGATGGCGAAAGCTTAATCCTTAAAAAGTACATCAATATTGGTGTAGCGGTTGATACGCCTAATGGCTTGGTTGTGCCAGTATTTAAAGATGTTGATAAAAAAGGCATTATTGAACTCTCTCGTGAACTAATGGAAGTATCTGTTAAAGCACGTGATGGCAAGTTAAGTTCATCAGATATGCAAGGTGGTTGTTTTACTATTTCAAGCCTAGGTGGTATTGGTGGTACGGCATTTACGCCGATTGTGAATGCACCTGAGGTGGCAATTTTAGGTGTGTCTAAATCTGAAATGAAGCCTAAGTGGAATGGTAAAGAGTTTGAGCCTAAGCTAATGGTTCCACTTTCAATGTCTTACGACCATAGAGTGATTGACGGTGCACTTGCTGCACGCTTTACTGTTACTCTTGCAAGTTACATGAGTGATATACGCCAGTTAGTGATGTGATCACTACAGAGTGAGTAAAATCAAATCCCAGCCAGTTGTTTTTAGCTGGGATTTTTATCATTTGCAATGATACAATATTTGCACAAATGCCCTTTTCTGCCTTGCAGAAACATGGCAGTTAAATTTTGGGGCTGTGTCCCGTTCAAACAATAAAGGTAATAGCATGAGCAACGAATTAAAAACTCAAGTTGTTGTACTAGGCGGTGGTCCTGGTGGTTACTCTGCGGCTTTTCGCGCTGCTGACTTGGGCTTAGAAGTTACATTAGTAGAATCTCGCGAGACATTAGGCGGTGTATGTCTTAATGTTGGTTGTATTCCTTCTAAAGCACTTTTACACGTAGCTAAAGTGATTGATGATGCTGCAGAAATGTCATCTCACGGCGTTACTTTTGGCGCACCAAAAATTGACTTAGATGAAGTTCGTTCTTGGAAAGAGTCTGTTGTTGGCCAGCTTACAGGTGGCTTAGACGGCATGGCTAAAATGCGTAAAGTAAAAGTTGTTTCTGGTTACGGTAAATTCACTGGTAGCAACACCTTAGACGTTGAAGGTGCTGACGGTAAAACAACCATTACTTTTGATAACGCAATTATTGCTGCGGGTTCTAAACCTGTAAACTTACCTTTCATCCCAGAAGATGATCGCGTTATTGATTCAACGGGTGCGCTAGAGCTTAAAGATGTTCCTGAAAAACTACTTGTTTTAGGTGGTGGTATTATCGGTCTAGAAATGGGTACGGTTTACCGTGCACTAGGTTCTGCAATTGATGTTGTAGAATTTGCAGACCAACTTGTTCCTGCTGCTGATAAAGACATCATTAAAATTTACCAAAAGCATGTTAAAGACAAGTTTAACGTGATGCTTTCAACTAAAGTAACTGGCGTTGAAGCAAAAGACGACGGTTTATATGTTACTTTTGAAGGCAAAAATGCACCAGCAGAGCCAGTACGTTACGACAAAGTACTTGTTGCTGTAGGTCGTACACCAAATGGTAACATGTTAGACGCTGATAAAGCGGGTGTGAATGTTGATGAGCGTGGTTTTATTAACGTTGATAAGCAATTACGTACTAACGTAGAACATATTTTTGCAATTGGTGACTTAGTGGGTCAGCCTATGCTTGCGCATAAAGCGGTTCATGAAGGTCATGTTGCTGCTGAAGTTATCTCTGGTCAAAAACATTACTTTGATCCTAAGTGTATTCCTTCAATTGCTTACACTGACCCTGAAATTGCATGGGCGGGTGTAACTGAAAAAGAAGCCAAAGAGCAAGGTTTAAGCATTGAAACAGCAGTATTCCCTTGGGCTGCATCGGGTCGTGCAATTGCCTCTTCACGTACTGAAGGTTCTACTAAGCTTATTTTTGATAAAGAGAGCGGCCGTATTATCGGTGGTGCTATGATTGGTATTAACGCAGGCGAAATGCTGGGCGAAATCGGTCTAGGTATTGAAATGGGTGCAGATGGTGAAGACCTAGCGCTAACAATTCATGCTCACCCAACATTGAACGAATCAATCGGCCTTGCAGCTGAAATTTTTGAAGGTTCAATCACTGATTTACCAAACAAAAAAGCAGTTAAAAAGAAGAAGTAATTTAACTTTTTAATTTAGTTTTTAAAAACCCAGCTTTTGCTGGGTTTTTGTTTTTATAGCCGCCAATTCAAAAATAGATAAAACAAAACTAGCTTTTGTTGGTATCGTTTTTTATTTTGAGCTGATAGCTGATAGCTGATAGCTGATAGCTGATAGCTGATAGCTGATAGCTGATAGCTGATAGCTGATAGCTGATAGCTGATAGCTGATAGCTGATAGCTGATAGCTGATATCTATTCCCTTTTATTTTAGCTACAATGCGCAGCCATCAATTTATAGGTAATAAACCACAGTGACTCAAGGTTTCAAAAATTCAGTTTTAGCGTTACGTGCCCAGCAAATAAGTGAATCTCGACGCGAGTTTAATGCCCGGGGCGGTAAGATGGACCGCTGTGAGCAATGCTTAATTGCCAAGCATTACTGTATTTGTGAGGGCGCTGAGTACGCAAGTTGCGACGCTGCGGTTTGTTTACTGATGTATCATAATGAAAGTTTTAAACCGTCTAATACAGGGCGTTTAATTGCTGAAATAGTCCCTGACAATTATGCGTTTCGCTGGGATAGAACCTCCCCAGATCCTGCTTTATTAGCATTATTGAATAATGATAAATATCAACCTTTTGTGATTTTTCCTGCAGAAGATGTTGAAACAGATAGAGTAGTAACGCAAGTAGAGCCTGTTGCAGGTAAAACGCCTTTATTTATATTCTTAGATGGTACATGGCGTGAAGCTAAAAAAATGATTCGCAAAAGTCCTTATCTAGATAATTTGCCCGTGCTTTCTATTACTGCACAAAAGCTCTCAGATTACCGATTACGTGTAGCACCCCATGCTCACCAGTTAGGTACGGCAGAAGTGGCTATTATGGTATTGGCATTAGCGAATGAGGTTGATGCGAGTACTAAATTAGAACAGCATTTTATCAAATTTCGCGACGCCTACTTACTCGGTAAGCGCAACAAAGGCAGGCCGGAATAAACTGCAAGATGTTGATACGAAAAGGCTGGATTTGATGTTTGTTCATAGTTTGAATGTATATAATCTTGGCTGACCGCTGACCGCTGACCGCTGACCGCTAATTTTCAGGCAAAAGAAAAGCGCGAACCATCTCTAGTCGCGCTTGCGGAATCTTCTAACTTTGTTGCATCCTGCAATTGAACCTAATCAACTCCAATTTTTACGATCCGTGTTATTACAATATTACTTTCTAGTTCTATGTAATATAGGCTATCCGGGCCTGTCTCCCTAAATCCTTGAAACATCCTGTAAGGTAAAATCTATTACCAATCCTTATTGCACATCCGAGTGCATTCCTTTTGCTACCATTCCGTTGTGTTGCCCTAAGGCCTGTCCGTTTTATTCCCTATCCTTTAGCAACAACTTTTCCGTGTTGTTATCCATTACGCATCATCCTGATGCTATCCCTTATGCAACATTCCATTGCGATACTCATCCTGAGCCTGTCCTTAAATCCCTGTTATCCTAAAAACCAAACCTTGGTATTCGAGTAGTTAGTCCGTTTCCATTTACTCGGTAAGCGTCGTTGCTTATTTATGGGTTAATTATAGAGAGTGATTTGCAGTAAATGTAGGATAAAACCGCTTATGGTTTTGGTTCTTACAAATGAAATATTTTTAAATTATATAAAATACAATAACTTGCTATGTTTTTGTGGTGTTATACAGAGTGTTTTTACTCATTAGCTGTCATAAGCGTAAGAGATGTCTTACAAGGGTTTTCTTTTTTGGGCGTATTTATCACGAAGTGATTATATAAAGTGTGCACTTTTTAGTTCATCGCGGTAAAATTAATGATAATAATTATTAGTTAGGTAAGACAATATGAAAAAAACACTCGCGCTTGTTGTTGGGTTAATTGCCTCAGCACCGGCTGTTGCAACCGATGTTGTGAATATTTACTCATTTCGACAACCTTTTTTAATTAAACCTATTTTAGACGATTTTACACAGCAAACGGGCATTAAAACCAATGTTGTGTTTGCTAAAAAAGGCTTAATAGAACGTGTTAAGCGTGAAGGTAAACACAGCAAAGCCGATTTAGTTTTAACCTCAAACTTTAGTGCTTTAATTCAATTAGAAGAGCTAAATCTTACGCAAACCATAGAAAGCGAGCTGGTTAATAATAATGTCCCGGCGGCATTTCGTGATGGCGATGGTCAGTGGGTAGCGCTCACTAAGCGCGTGCGTAATGTTTACTCTTCAAAAGAGCGTTTAGGCGCATTGCCTAACCTTACCTACGAAGCGCTTGCTGAGCCGCAATACAAAGGACAAATTTGTACTCGCTCTGGCAAACACCCATATAACTTAGGCCTTGTAGCTTCTATGATCGCTCATCATGGTGAAGCACAGACGAAAACATGGCTTGAGGGTGTAAAAGCTAATTTAGCGCGTAAACCTCAAGGTAACGATCGAGCGCAAGTTAAAGCGGTTAAAGAAGGTTTATGTAATTTAGCCTTAGGTAATAGTTATTACTTGGGCAAAATGCTGCAAGACGAAGCACAAAAACCATGGGCTGAAGCCGTTCATATTAACTTTCCAAATCAAACTGACCGAGGATCACATATAAATGTATCGGGTGCGGTTATTACTAAGTATGCTAAAAACCCTGAAAATGCCTTGAAACTCATAGAGTATATGACAGACAATAAGGCGCAAAATATGTATGCCTCGCTCAATATGGAGTATCCGGTTAAGCCAGGTGTGAAACTTTCTAGTTTGGTTGCATCATGGGGAAGCTTTAAGGAAGACAGCTTACCGCTTGATGAAATTAGCAAATATCGTCCGTTAGCACTTAAGCTAATTGATGAGGTGAAGTTCGATCTTTAATGACTTATAAATTTCAGCTGTCAAAATGGCAGCTTATTGCGTGGTCGACGGGGTTATTGCTGTCGACCCCTTTGTTTTTCCTACTATTAGAATCCTTACAAGGCGACTCAGAGGTATTTACCCACCTGTGGAATACCGTACTGTGGGACTATATAAGCAATACCGTATTACTTGTTTTAGGTGTAGGGCTGCTTAGTTGCGCCATTGCATTGCCGCTGGGTTGGTTAACCGCTTATTGCCGTTTTCCTGGTAAAAAACAATTTGAATGGGCACTGATGCTGCCTCTTGCCATGCCTACTTATATTATTGCTTATGTGTACACCGATTTACTCGATTATGCGGGGCCGGTACAAATAACTCTAAGAGAGTGGTTTGGTTGGCAGTCGCCAAGTGATTACTGGTTTTTTGATATACGCACCTTACCAGGGGCTATTGTTATGATTGCGCTGGTACTCTACCCGTATTTATATTTAATTTTTAAAACTGCACTGCGAGAACAATCTTTTAAGTTAGTCCAAGCCAGTCAGTTAATGGGGCTAAATGCATGGAAAAGCTTTTTTAAAGTCAGCCTTGTATTATCCCGTGGTGCCATTGTAGCGGCACTTGCTTTGATCAGCATGGAAACCATGGCTGATTTTGCCACCGTAAGCTATTTTGCTGTCAGTACATTAACCACTGCCGTATACGATACCTGGTTTGGCTATTATTCATTAACTGCAGCAGCAAAAATTTCAGGGGTGATGTTGTTATTGCTGTTCTTAGCATTGATCACCGAGCGTTTTAGTCGTCGTAACCAAGCGGTGTTTGAGCGTCAATCGAGCGTGAACAGCGAGGCGCTTTATATCCTCAAAGGCAAGTCTGCGTGGCTAGCAACTGGGTTTTGTAGCTTTATTTTAATTATTTCGTTTATTATTCCGATGGTTGTATTGCTCAAATATGCAGTTATGTATTTTGATCAAGCATGGAATAGTGAGTTTTTTAGCTATGCATGGCAAAGTTTAAAAGTGGCGGCTGTAGTCAGTGTGGTGACTATTATACTGAGTGTTTTAGTGGTGTTTTATCAGCGCATTGCTAAACAAACAAATCCATTAATACCCGGGCGTTTGGCCAGTACGGGCTATGCGTTACCCGGCACAGTATTAGCGATAGCGGTATTGTTGCCACTCACCCTATTAGAAAATACTATCAACCGCACTTTAGCTCCTTATGATTTAGATATTGGTTTATTACTTACTGGCAGCTTACTCACTATTATTTTTGCTTATATAGTGCGGTTTTACGCCGTTGCACACGGAGCTATTGAGTCGAGCTTTTCACGCATTAGTCCCTCCCTTGATATGGCAAGCCAGTCAATGGGAAAAAGCCAAGGGCGCACATTACGCTTAGTGCACTTACCTTTATTACGCCGAGGCTTATTAACCGCCGGTTTATTGGTCTTTATTGAGTGTATGAAAGAGCTACCCGCAGCTTTGTTGTTAAGGCCTTTTGATTTTGAAAGCTTAGCAACTCATGTGTTTCAGTATGTAAGCGATGAACAATTAGAGCTGGCCTCTATATCGGCTTTGTTTATTGTGGTGGTGGGGTTTATTCCGTTATATTTTATTAACCGTTCAATGGAGCAACGTAGCTAAATGAGTAGTTTGATTTTACAAGGCGTGAGCTATGCATATAACGGGATTAAGGTGATAGATAATTTAGATTTAACCTTAGGTAAAGACGAAATAGTGTGTTTACTCGGAGCCAGTGGCTGCGGTAAAACCACCACACTAAAAGCCATTGCAGGATTAATTGAAGCCAAACAAGGGCAGGTATTTATTGATGGTAAGCTAGTCAGTGATGCTAATACGTTTGTTTCACCTGAGCATCGTAATATTGGCATGATGTTTCAAGACTATGCGTTATTTCCGCATTTAACGGTGGCTAATAACATTGCGTTTGGGCTAAGCGGCATGAGCAAAGCAGATAAACACGCACGCGTAAGTGAAATGCTAAAGCTGGTACACTTGGTAGGCTGCGCCGATAGATTCCCTCATCAACTCTCTGGTGGGCAACAGCAGCGAGTAGCGATTGCACGCGCATTAGCTTATAAACCTAGCTTACTGTTACTTGACGAGCCATTTTCTAATATTGATACCCAAGTACGATTTGAGTTAATTGCCGACATTAGGCGCATTATTAAGGCGCAGCAAGTATCGGCTGTGTTTGTTACTCACTCAAAAGAAGAGGCGTTTGCTTTTTCAGATATGCTTGCGGTTATGCACCAAGGTAAAATTGCGCAGCAAGGTACGCCAGAACAGCTTTTTGCTAAACCGCGTTCAAAGGAGGTTGCAGAGTTTCTGGGTCAGGGCATATACTTAAGCGCAACCGCATTAACCGCCACTGAATATCAAACGCAGTTTGGGGTGGTTGAATCAATACAGCCACAGCAGCATGGCGTGGCGGATAAGGGCGTTATTTATGTGCGTCCGCATCAACTTGAACTTGTTAGTAATAACGATACGCAACAGCAATCTGAGCGGGTTAGTATATTAAGTAGTCGCTTTATTGGCTCCGCTTATGTATACACTGTGGTTATTGATGAGCAAGAAATAGAAGTTGCAGCCCAGTATGGCCAGTCATTTGAAATTAATGAACAGGTTATAATAAAAATAAAACCGCACACGGTGAATTTTTTTGAATCGTAATTAATCGCTGTGTTTTGCTCTAAAAAGTAAGGAATGACAATGGCGCAAGCGCAATCAGGGATTTGTGCTGAAGCAAACTTACACGGTTTGCACTTATTTTTTAATGTACTTGATGGTCACGACGAATCACTTCGCGCTAAGCTTAAAAAAGTGAGCGATATTGAAGATGAGTTTAGTGATCAATTCTCTGAATCTATGCTTTCTTGTATGGTCGCCATTGGCGCGCAATATTGGCCACACATTCTGCCTGATTATATGCCAAGTGAGCTGCAAAGCTTTCCTAATATCACCCATAGCGATTTTGTGATGAGTGCAAGGCCATGCGATTTATTTGTACAAATCCGCTCAGACAGAGAAGATGTAAACCACCTGTTTGCATTGCAAATATTAAAACTTTTCAACCCTGATGTTGAGCTGGTGGAGCAAATTCGAAATTTTCGTTTTTTAGATGGCCGTGATTTTAATGGTTTTATTTATGCGGGCGATACTCCGCATGGTCGTCAAAAACGGGTAACGGCCCTCGTTAATAAGCCTGATAGCTTTGAAGATCAAGGCAGCTATATTCATGTTCAGCGCTATAAGCATGACTTAACGTTATGGCAGCACTTGTCGTTGCAAGAACAAGAACAAATAATGGGGCGTACTCGTCTCGACAATACCCTAATAAGCCCCGCACTTGAAAGCAGCCATGCAACCCGAAGTGAATTAAAAGATGAACAGGGGCAAGCATTATTACTAAATCAAAGTATGCCTTATGGCGACGTGTATGAGCAGGGGATGTTAATGATTACGTGCTCGGCTAAAGGGGATGCGTTCGAGAAAGTACTCAATAGCCGATTAGGGCAGGGGGAGTATTACGACCATTGGCTTGATTTTACTCAAGCAGATATGGGCTCTGCGTTTTTTGCACCCTCAGTGCGATTTCTAAAGCAGCTATAAAACAAGCCAGTAACGGCTACGTATTAGTATAGCCGTAACAGTGATAACCAAACGAGTTTAAACCGTATCAAACAAAATACGCACACGCTCTAATGTGAGGTCTATTTCTGATACTTTCGCTGGCGCAATAAAAATAGTGTCATCGCCGGCAATTGTTCCTAATACGCCATCTGCTTTACCTAATGAGTCAAGTAAACGGGCAATTAGCTGCGCAGCGCCTGGGCTGGTGCGAATAATAATCATCATTTCGTTATGCATAATGTCAATAACTAACTGGCGTAACGGGCTTTTAGCGGTTGGTACACCCATTTCGGCAGGTAAACAGTACACCATTTCTTGTTTTGCATTGCGGGTACGTACCGCGCCAAACTTACTTAACATCCGCGACACTTTACTTTGGCTAATATTATCAAAGCCTTGTTCTTTTAATGCGTCAACTATTTCGCCTTGTGAGCCAAAATTCTCTTCTTTTAAAAGTGCTTTAAAGGCTTTTACCAATGCTTCTTGTTTGTCTTGTGGTTGCATAGTGTCTAATTAGTTATGTTGTCGATACTGCAAATTCTACACAAAAATGCATATTTATGCAGCAGTTGTTTAGGTTTTGCTGCGTTTAAACAGCAAAGTTTACAACTATGGTCGAAAATATAGCTAAAATAGGCAGGATAAATTTGTTTTTAGTCGCTAATTTCTTTATCTTATAAACCACAAATATTTCCTTCCTCAAATCACGGAGAATTCCAATGAAAGTTGCTGTATTAGGTGCTGCAGGTGGTATCGGTCAAGCGTTGTCTTTATTATTAAAAACAGGCTTACCAGCTGGTTCAGAATTATCACTATATGATGTTGCGCCAGTAGTTCCTGGTGTTGCTGTTGACCTTTCTCATATCCCAACAGATGTAAAAGTTGAAGGTTTTGGTGCAGATGCACTAGATAAAGCATTAACAGGTTGTGATATTGTTTTAATCCCAGCGGGTATGCCACGTAAGCCAGGTATGGATCGTGCAGATTTATTTAATGTTAACGCTGGTATCATTAAAACATTAGCAGAAGGCATTGTTGCTAACTGTCCTAAAGCGCTTGTAGGTATTATCACTAACCCAGTTAATGGAACTGTACCTATTGTTGCTGAAGTATTCAAAAAAGCAGGTACTTACGATGCTAAGCGTGTATTTGGTATTACAACTTTAGATGTGATCCGTTCTGAAGCGTTTATTGCTGAACTTAAAGGCGTAGACGTAGCAAGTGTTAAAGTACCAGTGATTGGTGGCCACTCAGGCACAACCATTCTACCGTTACTTTCTCAAGTTGAAGGTGTTACTTTCACTGATGAAGAAGTAGCTACACTAACTCCTCGTATCCAAAATGCAGGTACTGAAGTAGTTAATGCTAAAGCGGGCGGTGGTTCTGCAACATTATCTATGGGTGCTGCTGCAGCACGTTTTTGTATGTCTTTAGTTAAAGGCTTACAAGGTGAAGACGTTGTAGATTATGCATACGTTGCTGTTGAAAATGGCGATGCAGAGTACTTTGCACACCCGGTACGTTTAGGCAAAAATGGCGTAGAAGAAATTCTTTCTTACGGCACTCTAAGCGCATTTGAAGAGCAAGCTAAAAATGACATGCTTGAAACGCTGAAAAAAGATATCAAAGAAGGTGTTGATTTTATGGCGTAATAGCCAAAATTAACCCATAAAAAAGCCTGCATTTGCAGGCTTTTTTATTGCTCGGAATTATCTACACAGTATTACTTAGTGGTCGCGGTCAACCGCTATTCTAGCTAAGCTAATTAGTGCTTGCTTGTAACTCGACTCAGCTAAGCAATCTAAACATGCAATTGCTTTATTAGCTTCTTGCTCGGCTTTTTTCATTGTGAACTCAAGGGCATTGGTATGTTTAAGTGCAGCCAGTATCTCGTCAAGGTGCTCCATACCATTACAGTGCTCAATAGCGTCTCTTATTAACTGTGTTTGATGCTCACTACCGTGTTGCATTGCATATATAAGAGGTAACGTCGGCTTACCTTCAGCTAAATCGTCGCCAATGTTTTTACCAAGTTGGTCGGCATCAGCGTTGTAATCTAAAACATCATCCACTAACTGAAAAGCAGTACCTAAATGCATGCCATACAAATTAAGTGCTTCTAGTACACTATCGTCTTGATCAGTAATAATGGCCGCAAGACCCGTCGCTGCTTCAAATAGCTTGGCGGTTTTAGAATAAATAACCTGCATATAACTGGCTTCAGTGGTATCAGGATCGTTGCAGTTCATTAATTGCAGCACTTCACCTTCAGCAATAATGTTGGTTGCATCAGCCAGTACTTGCATTATTTGCATTTTACCAAGACCCACCATTAGCTGAAACGAGCGGGTGTAAATAAAATCACCCACCAGTACGCTAGCAGCATTACCAAACTCAGCATTTGCTGTAGGTGTGCCACGGCGCAAATTAGATTCATCTACAACATCATCATGTAAAAGCGTTGCGGTATGAATAAATTCAATGATAGTTGCTAGCGTAATGTGATCTTTGCCTTGGTAACCTAGCGCTTTAGCCGCCAAAATAGCCAACATAGGGCGAACGCGTTTGCCACCGCTGTTAACAATATACAAACCAAGTTGATTAACTAACGCCACATCTGAGCGCATTTGCGCATGTATTAGTTGATTGACGTCATTCATATCGCTTTCGATTAACGCCTGGATAGCTTTTATATCCATTGATCTCCGAGCCAATTTTAATGTGTGAACGGCGCAGATTGTACAACAAAAAATGCATTAGCTCGATATTTTGTGATGATTCCTTAAAAAAACACCCTTAAGTAGGTTAAATGACCTATTAACCTTGTGAATAATTGATTAAACATTCTGGTTTAATTTTGAATCACCCCTGGCGGTTAATTGAACTACATAGGCTCGCTTTGCTATTGCTAATTTATTTTCTGTAACCGTTAAAAAGCGCTTGGCAAAGGGGGATTTTAATATAAAATAGGGGAAATATTGAATTGCTCTCAATGCAGCTACTTTTTATTCATTTAATTACAAAAAGAGGCTTGCTAGTTTTTACGCATTAGCGTAAACTTCGCGCCCTATTGAAGAATATTTTAGTTGCGTCGATTTGAGGGCGCACAGACGGAGTTAATTATGTACGCGGTTTTCCAAAGTGGTGGTAAACAGCACCGTGTGACTGAAGGTCAAACAATTCGTCTTGAGAAATTAGACGTTGAAACTGGTGCAGCAGTTGAATTTGATTCAGTACTTTTAGTTGCTGATGGTGAGAAGATCGAGATTGGTGTACCGTTCGTAAACGGTGGTAAAGTAACAGCTGAGGTTGTTTCACACGGTCGCGGTGAGAAGATTAAGGTTGTTAAATTTAGACGCCGTAAGCATTCTCGTAAGCAAATGGGCCATCGTCAATGGTTCACAGAAGTTAAAATCACTGGCATTAGCGCTTAATTAGAGGTACTTAGAAATGGCACATAAAAAAGCAGCTGGTAGTACTCGTAACGGTCGCGATTCAGAAAGCAAACGCCTAGGTGTTAAGCGTTTTGGTGGCGAATCAGTTCTAGCGGGTAGCATCATTGTTCGTCAGCGTGGAACTCGTTTCCACCCAGGCGCAAACGTAGGTATCGGTAAAGACCACACTATCTTCGCAAAAGCAGATGGTAAAGTTCAGTTTGAACAAAAAGGTCCTTTAAACCGTAAATACGTAACTATCGTAGCTGAGTAATCAGTAAGGTAGTTAAAAAACCCCGCCTTTGCGGGGTTTTTTGTTTTAAGCATGTTTAAATATATACCCAAGTGTTTTTATGCTCAGTGTGCTCTATAGGCCACTTAGGTATATAATAGAGTTATTAACAAGCCAATCCCTAAAGTGAGTAATCATGAAGTTTGTAGATGAAGTAGAAATTCGCGCAGAAGCTGGTGACGGTGGCAGCGGCATCGTGTCTTTTCGTCGTGAGAAATATGTTCCAGATGGTGGACCTGATGGCGGTGACGGTGGAGACGGTGGTAGTGTTTATCTACAAGCTGATGAAAACTTAAATACCCTTATTGACTATCAATTTGAGCGTTTTCACAGAGCAGAACGCGGTACAAACGGTCAAAGCCGTAATTGTACAGGTAAAAAAGGTGAAGACCTGATCGTTAAAGTGCCTGTTGGTACACGTATTATTGATGTTGATACACAAGAATCATTAGGGGATTTAACCCAAGATGGTCAACGAATTGTGGTTGCAAAAGGCGGTTTCCATGGCTTGGGGAATGCGCGTTTTAAATCAAGTACTAATCGTGCTCCACGTCAAAAAACACTTGGCACACCGGGTGAAGTACGTAACCTTAAGTTAGAGCTAATGCTACTAGCTGATGTCGGCTTACTAGGCTTACCAAATGCAGGTAAATCAACCTTTATCCGCAGTGTGTCAGCTGCAAAACCTAAAGTAGCTGATTATCCATTTACTACGCTGATTCCTAACTTAGGGGTTGTTCGTCCTGAAGCAAACAAATCATTTGTAATTGCTGATATTCCAGGTTTGATTGAAGGCGCGTCAGAGGGTGCGGGATTAGGTATTCGCTTCTTAAAGCATTTAGAGCGTTGTCGTGTGCTTTTACATATTATAGATGTAATGCCAGTTGATGGCTCTAACCCTGTTGATAATGCATTTGCAATCATCAACGAGCTACACCAGTACAGCCCTAAGCTTGCTGAAAAGCCACGCTGGTTAGTATTTAATAAAATTGATTTATTGCCTGAAGATGAAGCCAAAGCCTTATGTGAGCAAATTGCAGAAGAGTTGGGTGAGTCTGAAAATATTTACAGTATTGCTGCAATTAATAAATTAAATACGCAGCCATTAATTCACGACATCATGACGCTACTTGATAACATGCCTAAAGAGAAGTTTGTTGAAGTGGCAGACGAAGAGGTTGAATTTAAGTGGGATACCTACCATCAAAAAGCCACTAAAGGCGATGATGATGACTGGGATGATTGGGATGAAGATGATTACGACGTAGAAGTTGTCTACGAGCGTTAATAATTGTTTATATTTAAAAGGAGCTAACGCTCCTTTTTCTTTGATTAATAATAAAGTATTGGGTATTTAGTGTGATAATTTCAATGATTGCAGCAATGGCAAATAACCGTGTCATTGGCTTAGATAATAAAATGCCATGGCATTTACCTGGTGACCTTCAGCACTTTAAAAAAGTAACCTCTGGTAAACCCGTTATTATGGGGCGCAAAACATTTGAATCAATAGGCCGACCGTTACCTGGGCGACGTAATATTATTATTACTCGTAATAAAGACTATCACGCATCAGGAATTGAAACAGTAACCACACCAGAAGCTGCACTTGAGCTTGTTAATGATGTTGCAGAGGTGATGATAATTGGTGGCGGAAACATCTACCAGCAGTTTTTAGCGCAGGCGCAGCGCTTGTATTTAACCTTTATAGACTTAGATGTTGAAGGGGATACACAATTTCCTGATTATGAAAGTGTTGCAAACTGGCAAATTGAAGATGAAATGTTGATGGCGCCCGATGATAAAAATAAATATAGTTATAAATTCGTAACTTTGAATAAAGTTTCTTAACATTATTGCGAAAATCTGAGCGTGTTGGTACAATATTAAACAGTCGAGTACGAAAAAAGTATTAATATAGGGTGTCCAATCAATGATTAAATTACCAAAGCTAGTTGTAATTGCTGCTATTGCAGCGGGTTCGTTCGCTTATACTGCGCCTGTAAGCGCTGATGATCAGTTAGCTGTTTCAGTCTGTGAATACATTGCCGCTGATGATAAAAATCGTCTGCGTAGCAAACTAAAAAGTTCACGTGTGAAAGTACGTAATATATATGATGCAGTTTTCTGTAATGGTAACAACTTATTGCGTCACGCTGTTGCAAGTAATGCGGTTGATACGGGTGAGTACATTGTTAAAAACTTATCAAAAAGCTCACTTGAAGATGGCGCAGATATCGCTTGGGCTGAGGCAAATCATGCTGGTTCAGCTTTAATCCCTATTATTAAAGACCGCGCAGGCCTTTAATTAAAAGCTTAATTTAAAAAAACCGCGTTTATACGCGGTTTTTTATTAGTTACTTAAAACATCCTTCTATTGAGTCTTTATCTATCTCTCAATACACCTGACTATTACCCTAATTAAGTCTTTTACATAAAAATGTCATAAAAATTCAATACTCTGTATGAATGTCACTTTTGAGATATGTTTATGCGTGTATCATTTTTTACCCGTCTTTTAGCTATTTTATTAACGTTAGCCAGTGTGTTGCTCGCCGCTACCTTGTTATGGGCAAGTCATACATTACTAAAAATTCAACAACAAGATATTGCTTATAGCCAATTAAAAAATACCATAATGGTCGATCTTGCTGGCCTTTTAGAAGACTACTTGGCACGAGGCAATAGCCAATACCTGACGCAATCTTCAGCTTTAATTGAGCAACTTAAAGCGCAGCAGCTAACTGTACTTCCCTCTGAGTTAGAAGTGCGCCTTTCAACACAGCTATTTTCACTAAATAAAGACATTAACGGTAAATACAGAGCACTAGGAAAGCTCTCAGGTAACGAAACTGCGCTTTTAGACAATGCTCTGAGACAAATGGCGGGCTCAGCGTCATCGCTTATAAATTATGTACAAAAAGCATCAACTCAAAGTAGTCATGCTCTAAGCTACAATAAGTTGGCGAGTGATTATTATAGTGAAGTGGTTAATTTATCTTTATCGACCTATCAACTGCTAAATGATTACCAGCCTGAAATTGAAAAAAGCCTGCAACAAAGCGTAAAAAATTTAAACTTACTCGCTGCAAAAATTGCACAGTTGCCTAATTTAGGAGTGATGACTGAGGTTGATGAATTTGCTTTATTTGTAGATGAGGAGCCAGAGGATTTGGCTGCTGATATAAAAGCGGAGTTGGTTAGTTGGCCTAAGCGCTATTTACGTGATTTAAGCAGTACTTTATCGCAAGCAAAGCAGCGTAATTCTGGAACGAATGAGTTACGTAAACAAATTAGCGTGTTATCAAAAACAGTGATTGAGGCAGAGCAAACATTAAAAGCGCAGCAAGATACCGTTAAACAACAAGTATTTTGGGTGTTTGGAATTGCAATAGGTGGTTTAGTAATATTAGCTTTTGGTGTTTATTGGGTGCAACGTAAACAGGTTTTACAGCCTTTGCGGCAACTGCGAGATGGGTTTGCATTTTTAATCGAAAGTAATGAGTTAAAAAATATTACAGTGAATAATCCTAAAACAGAGGTTGGTGAAATAGCGCAGTATTTTAACCAGTTAATTGAGCGCCAGCGTCTGGAGGCGCAAGAAAGAGCGAGTATGCTTGGTGTCGTTAGTGACTTCATGGAGCAAATGAGTGAGCATTTAGAAAAAATAGGGTCAAAAAGCGCGACTAGCTACGAACAAGTTGTTAAAAATGAAAGTTTACTAGTAAATATTCAACACATAGGTGAGCAGGTTAATCATATTAACGCTCAAGCTGCTGAAAATGCTCAAAGTACTTATGAGGCAATGCAGCAAAGTGTTGGTTTTGCTAAAAATATGCTTAATGCGAGTTCTGATACACAGCAACGTATTGAACAAGGTATGCACAGTGTGCAAGAGTTACTGAGCGGCGTACAAGGAGTGAGTAATATAATAACGGTTATTCGCACCATAGCTGAACAAACCAATTTATTAGCACTGAACGCTGCAATAGAATCAGCAAGGGCCGGTGAGCAAGGCCGAGGTTTTGCGGTGGTTGCTGATGAAGTAAGGCAATTAGCCATGCAAACCCAAGGTTCGTTAAAAGAGATTAACGATCAGCTGGCGTTATTAAGTGAGAACTCTCAAATGGTCTATTCACAAATTAATGCGTTAACTGAGGATGCACAGCTACAAACCGAAAATGCCCAAGAGCTTCAAGCAAACTCTGAAGGGGTCGCAAATAATGCTCAGCAGGCAAACACAGTTGCAGTTGAAGCAATGGAGCTTGCAAAACAGCAAAGCAATTTCCTTAGTGACTTTACCCAATCAATGCATAATATGAAAAGCCAAGTAAATGAGTCGAGTGAGTTGGTGTCTGATATTCGCTCGCAGCTAGAGCTGCAAATGGCAACAATTAGAAAGGGATTGGGTTTAGACAGTGATGCAGTTTAATCGCGGTATAAACTCGAAACCGTAAATATTAACCTGTATGCTAAAAGTCTACGTAATTACCCAAAGGGTTTAACATGATTGAACAAGGTCAAACAATACCCGCAGTTAGTCTATCTAAGCTAACCGATGACGGTATGCAAACACTGACAAGCAATGAATTATTTGCAGATAAAAAAGTCGTGTTATTTGCAGTGCCAGGCGCTTTTACACCAACGTGTTCGAATGCTCATTTACCTGGATATATCGCGCTAGCCGATAAAATTAAGGCTAAAGGTATTAACGCTATCTATTGTGTATCGGTAAATGATGCATTTGTGATGAAAGCGTGGGGTGAGTCACAAAATGCAGAGCATATAGATATGCTTGCAGACGGTGATGCTAGTTTTACCCGTGCTTTAGGGCTTGAAAAAGATACCGCAGGCTTTGGTGGAATACGCTCAAAACGATACGCGATGGTTGTTGATAATGGTGTTGTTACTGGTCTATTTGTAGAACAAGACAAAGAGTTTGTAATAAGCAGTGCTGAAGCTGTTTTAGCAACGCTTTAACACTGACGACTTTAATCAGAGAATAAAAAGCCGATACAGTGTATCGGCTTTTTTTATCTAAAGAGAGGATGTTTTATGGCTGGTATTGACCGCTTAGCGTTAAACCAGAGAATGTTTGATACGCATTAACACTTAAGTGCCATGTTCCCGCTTGAGGATTACTAAAAGTACAAGTTTCGGCGTTACCATTTTTATATGGACGACAATCATAGCTTGAGCTTGTTGGCTGGCTACCAAATTTTACAAATAAGTCTGCATCACCGGTGCCGCCTGACGTTGTAACAGTAAAGTTTGCCATACCCGCCGGTACATCTAGCGTGTAATGTTTCCACTGACCTGCATTTGCTGTGATATCAGACACTGTGCCGCCACCTGCTTGAGGTGTACCTGAACCACCACCTGTTGAACCACCCGTAATGTTACCGACTAAACTCACGCCACTGTAGGCTGAATAACCACGCAGCATTACATGGTAAGTGCCGGCTGTTGGACTATCAATAGAACATTCTTCACTGTTTCCACCTTTATATGGACGACAATCATAAGTGGTTGAGGTTGGTTTACTACCTGCACGTACATACAAGTCAGCATCCCCTGTGCCACCACTCATAGTGAAAGTAACATTGGTTGCACCACTTGGTACTGTCATAGTGTAAAAGTCTTGTGCACTTGCCGCACCGCTTAAACCGGTTTTGACTTCTCCATCAACAAGTTCGTTATCACCCGTTGTTGGCGGTGTACCACCAGATGCTGCAGCAACCGCAGCGGCCGCATCAACAATACCTGTACCACAGCTGGTACACGTGGCAGAGAATGGACGAGTGGTTGTTTTTAAAATACTTTCTATTTCATCAGGAGTCGCGTTTGGTTTTGCTTGTTTGATCAGTGCAGCAACACCCGCAACATGAGGAGCCGCCATTGAGGTGCCTTGCGAAAAGCCATAACTGTCGCTTGATGGTGTTGTTGAACCCGAATTGTAAGTTGATAAAACACCTTCAGAATCATTGGCAAAGCTTTGCGCGCCACCCGGTGCTGCCACATCAATATTACTTCCATAATTTGAGTAATAAGCGCGGCCACCATTACGGCCAACTGATGCAACATTAACAACACCATTACAGTTACCAGGGTTGTAGTTTGCAGAATTATCGTTATCGTTACCTGCAGCAATAACAACAACTGTGCCGTTGTTACGAGCGGTATTAATGGCATTTTGCGTGGTTGAACTACATGCACCCGCACCACCTAAACTCATGTTAATTACATCGGCTGGATTAGCATTTGCTGATGTACCCGATACATTACCACCTGAGGCCCAAATGATACCGTCAGCAATATCTGAGGTTAAACCGCCACATTTACCCAACACACGCACTGGTACTACTTTGGCGTCATAAGCAACACCAGCAACGCCTTCACCGTTATTCGTTACTGCAGCGACAGTGCCTGCAACGTGAGTACCATGCCAACTAGAGCCTTGTGCACCGTTATTACCACATTCACCAGCTGCAACCGCATCCCCTGGATCGCGAGCATCGTTGTCACGGCCATTGCCATCATTGGCGACTGATAGATTAGAGATCATATCGTAGCCTGGTAAAATATTAGCGTTTAAATCAGCGTGAGGGCGGTAGCCCGTATCAAGCACAGCGACAACCACACCACTGCCTGTTGCCGTATCCCAAGCTGTTGGTAAGTTAAGTCCACCGGCTTGCTCATAGTAATGCCATTGATCGCCATAACGCGGGTCATTTGGTGTCGCAAATGGTTTTAGCATTTGATCGACTTCAATATATTCAACATTACCCGAATTAACCATTTCCTGCATGAACTGCTGGGCCTCTTCAGCGTTTAGTTTTTTATCGGCACGCATTACGTGATGGTTATTGAGTGCCATTGCGCGAACATACTTGGCTTTAACTTTGCCTTTTTTTGAGGTGAAGTTTTTTACAAAGCTTTGCGCTTCTTTATTCATCATTGCTGGTGATACATCAGCGGTTGAGGTACTCATCATATCGTTGTTATTCTTATATTTAATGATGAATTGAGTCTCAAAACCACCTTGATTTTGTAACTTAGCTGAGGTTTCTGCCATTGAAGGTGCGATTGCTTGCGCTGGGTTTGCCATGCTTGAGCTGGCAGCAAAGAGTGTACTTATTGTTAGCGCAACAGCGCATTTTTTGAATGAATTATTAGAAGTCATAATTACCCTTAGTTTTATTATTATTTGTGAAAATCCACAAAGCGGGTACAAAGGTAAATGATCTGTTAACTATTTTGAAATATTAAATACGTATGTACCTATTTCATTTAGTTATAACCGCGTATTTAGTGCGCTTTCAGTTGTTTTGTATTTGTTTTATTGCTATTGACGATCCTAATGTATTAGATTTTTTTTGGTGTTTTTTATCATTAATTAACTTTTATTGATAAATTAAAAACAATACAAAAGGGGGGTTGACCTTTGCGGGTTAAAACAAGCCTTGTAGGCTAAGTAACAAATCGAGCAAAGCTACCGCGCCCTGTTTACGCTCAAGATAAACACGTTCTGGCTATCTGGTTATTATTGAAACTTTGTTATAATTCACAAAAGTTTTTAAGAGATAACTAAATGACTCACGTTGATGTGATAGTGATTGGTGCCGGAGCCGCTGGTTTAATGTGTGCTGCACAAGCAGGGTATCGCGGCCGAAGCGTCACAGTACTTGATATGGGTAAAAAGCCAGGACGTAAAATTTTAATTAGTGGCGGTGGGCGTTGTAATTTTACCAATGAAAATGCAAGCCCTAGCAACTATTTATGCGCAAACCCCCATTTTGTAAAATCGTGCTTAAGTCGTTATACGCAACACGACTTTGTAGAGCTTGTAGACCGACATGGTTTGGCATATCACCATAAGACACTCGGGCAATTATTTTGTGACAATAGCGCACAAGACATTGTTGATATTTTACTAACCGAGTGTGAGTGGGCGGGCGTTACTATTAAACTGCGCAGCGAAGTGTTAAATGTCGCTAAAACAGCTACCGGCTATAGTGTGACCACTGAACAAGAAACACTTACTTGTGAGTCGCTTGTGGTTGCATCGGGTGGGTTAACCATGCCTAAACTGGGTGCTACGCCAATCGGCTATAAAATTGCAGAGCAATTTGGCTTAAAGATATTGCCGACTATGGCTGCTTTAGTTCCCTTTACCTTACATCAGCACGATAAAGACCGTTTTGAAGGGCTTTCGGGTATTAGTATTCCTTGTGAAGTTGCAAGCGAAGATGGCACCGTATTTAAAGAGAATATTTTATTTACTCATCGTGGTCTATCTGGGCCTGCTATATTGCAAATAAGCTCATTTTGGCGAGCAGGTCAGGCGGTAACGATCAATTTACTGCCTGAAATAGATTTAAAGCAACAGCTAGCTGATTGGCGAGAAACACAAGCGCAAAAATCGTTGAAAAATAGCCTTGCGACTATCCTACCTAAGCGCTTTGTAGAAATACTCTACGACAGTAACGCCATTCCCGATTGTAATATTAATCAACTGACGCATGGCCAAATAGACGCGCTTGCTGATTATATTCATGCGTGGCAAATTAAACCAAATGGTACCGAGGGTTACAGAACCGCAGAGGTTACTTTAGGCGGCGTAGATACCGACGAGTTGAGCTCAAAGACATTTGAGGCTAAAAAAGCCAAAGGCTTATACTTTATTGGCGAAGTAACCGATGTAACGGGTTGGCTAGGAGGCTATAATTTCCAATATGCGTGGAGCTGTGGATTTGCCGCCGGGCAGTACGCGTAATTGTTTTTAAACAATTATAAAATTTAGCTGCAAACTGCGTATTGACACGCCACTTCATCTTTGAGGTGGCGTTTATTCCTGCTCTGTTTATAACTTAAGTTTTTAACTCGTCTGGGTAAGTTTATACTGCTGCATTTTGCTATTTGGTTTTTCGGGAATAGTCATTTCTATAATTCCAGCATCAATGGCTGGCTTTAAGTAGCGCTCTCTAAAATGTTTACGGTCTTTTAATCCAAGCTTATTTTGTAGCTCTTGTCGGTTTAATGGCTTTTCGCTTTGGGTAAATACATTAATTAAAGCGATGACTTGGGGGGCTTGTAAGTCTACATTTATAGCCTGTTTAACTTGAGGGGGTTGTTGGGGGTTTTTGGTTTTTGTTATTGATTTTAAATCACTTTCTAATGAATTTAGTGCCGCTAGTAATGCTTCCAATATATACTCAATAAACACGGATGAGTCACCGGACTTGGTACTCAGGTTAATGCTTTCAAAATAATGTCGGCGAGTTGTCGCTATAACATTGTTAATATTTATTAGTGAAAATAGCGAATGCCACTGCGATAATTGCAGGGTTTGCCACGTACACGCTATTTCAGTATTACCCTGTGCAAAAGGTTGAATAAACTGTAATTCATAATGGCATACTGCACTACTGATTAAAGGATGATGCGCGGTTGTTTTAAACCAAGCAAATAACTCCTCTACCATTTGTGGTACTCGCATTGCTTGTGGTGCCATTTGCAAACCACTTTTTAACGCTAAACTTTGCTGCCTATAACTGCCCGATTTTTCACTCAGATCTTTGATTAAGCTTCGATGCAAGGCTAATAAGCTATCTGGGGTTGATAGACCAGATGATATTGATTGAATATCAAGGTTATTGATTTGCAGGGAGGCGGTTTTTTGTTGCTTATAGTGCTCAAGCATTGCTGGCGAATATAAGGCACTGATTTTACCTAAAACTTCACTAATATTTACCATACTGTGAGTCATGCTAGCTGAAATAGAGAAGGGGGGAGTGGCGTTGCTCATTTTGGTATAGGGGTTATTCAAATCAGGGGGTTAAGAATACGCGAACTGAGTTTAAAAGTCAGTTTTAATGGGTTTTTAGTCTGGTTTTTTGTGCTGTTATTAGTTCTTTATAATTAGTTTGGTGTGTGTCGATACATTAATTGGCTATCTTACTTAGTTATAAGAGGCTAGCTGAAGCGACTATCGTTAGTTTATTGTCGCTAAAATAAACTGAATTACGACCATTATTTTTAGCTTCGTATAGTGCGCTATCGGCACGTTCTAACACGCTAATAACTGAATCATCAGAACTGATGGTAGCTACCCCTATGCTTATGGTTAGCTGAATGTTGGCAACAGGGTGCGTCGAAATATAGTCTTTTAACGCGTTTGCTTGTGTTAATGCATTGGTCAGTGAGGTGTTTGGTAAAATAATAGTAAACTCTTCTCCCCCCCCAACGCGCAATTAATGAATGGTTGGGCATGTTACTTTTAATCAGTTTAGCAAACTCAGCTAACACTTTATCACCGACTAAATGACCATAGGCGTCGTTTATTTTCTTAAAGTGATCAATATCACAAATAAATAAGCAGTTTGTGGTTTTTGTTTCTTTGCTGCTGGTAATGACTTGCGACAATGCATAATCAAATTTTTGTCTATTATAAAGCCCTGTGAGTTTATCTGTTTCAGCGAGATGTTGAATCTCTATATTACGGGTTGTTAAATGCGCATATGCAGAAAAACGTGTTTTTTCATAAAATCTGAAAATTAAGATATGGGCAATGCTGACCTCAATGATATTAAATAAAGAGCCCAGCCCGATAGTGACGGTTAGCTGTTGTTGCTTATAAGTTAGGTAAGCACAAATACAAAAAGCAATGGCGCTAAAAATGCTCCCCCAATTTCTACCCACTAAAAAAAACGCAAAAGGGGGAATAAGTGTTGCCCAAAATAAAGAGTGAGCAAGGCCACCGACAGAGATAACAAATGTCATTATTAAACTAACGACCATAAATGTAACTGCCCATGCCGCAGCACTTACATTTGCAGTTTTACTAAACCAGCCATAAATAGCTAATGATATAACTAAGCCTAATGCATCAATGGCGGCAATATCGTAACTGTGAAAGTAGAACAGGTTGAGTAGGGTTAAAACTAAAAAGTAGCAGGTTGCCGTTAATAATGAATGAGCAATTAAGCGTGTGCGCCAAAAGTCTTTATGATCTTTTGGATACTGTGGTAGTCCTTTGTACCAAAAATCTAGCATGCTTTATTTCTCTTAGACTGTGTCTTTTTTATTGACTGATTATTACTCATAACCCGCTCATATAAAAGTACCGAGTAAATAACTACAAAAAGAAAGGGTTATCTAGCTTGCGCTATTTTTGTATGCAAAATACAGTTCTGCATTGCAGTGATAGCGAGTAGATCTTCAGCTAGAGATATGACGGGCACATTATTACTTTGGACACTCTCTTTAAAGTGATGATGATTACATAGTTAAAAACCCCGATATCACGCAGTGCTATCGGGGTTTTTTAACTTCTAGTGGTTACTCTTCGATAAACGCTTCACCTTCTTTCATCCACTTAGCGGCCGGTTTGCCTTTAAGATAATGATCAAAGTACTGCATCATACGCACTGAAAAATCGACCTGATTAGGAAACTTTTTCAAGTGGTGTGGTTCACCTTCGTATTGTAAAAAGGTTGCATCTTTACCTGCGCGGCGAAGCGCTAAGTAATATTGCACGCCTTCATGCCATGGCACCGCATCATCTTTGTCGCCAAACATAATTAAGATAGGCGTGTTTACTTTATCGGCAAAAAATACCGGTGAGTTTTCAATATAAAGCTCAGGTGCTTCAAATAAATTTTTACCAATACGGCTTTGCCCTGTTTCGTATTGAAATTGGCGTGCAAGTCCAGATTTTAAGCGAATGCCACTGTAAGCACTGGTCATGTTAGACACTGGCGCGCCCGATACCACTGCTTTAAACATATCAGTTTGGGTGATCATAAATGCACTTTGATAACCCGCCCAAGAGTGGCCTTGTAAACCTATTTTATCTGGGTCGGCAATGCCTAAATCAATCAGCTTTTGGGTGGCGTTGATCATGGTTTGAGTTGAAGATTTACCGGGGTGTCCTATTTCAAAGCGAATGTCAGGTAAAAAAATGGCGTAGCCATTTGAGGTAAACATCGGGAAATTAGGGCGATGATTTAATTCCATTTTTGGAAAGTCATACATGCGCTGGCTCATGTAGCGGTAAAAGTACACCACAACAGGCACTTTATCGCCTTTTTTGTAGCCGGCAGGCTTGATTAATACCCCTTGTAAATCTTCACCATCAAAGCCTTTATAGCTAATGAGTTCAGGTGCTTGTCCCCAAGCAAAGTTGCTTATCTGAGGGTTAAGGTTAGTTACGCGTTGTGGTTGTTTAAAGTTAGAGTCTGTTTGATAAATGTCTGGAAATTGCTGATAGGTTTGCTCAGTAAATAAGTATTTATCGGCATGTTTGGCCTTTTTAATTACATCAAAGCGCTTATTACCTGTAAGTAATTCAGTGACTTCAAGAGTTGCTAAATTAAGTTTTGCCACTTCACTTTGCTTGCTTTGTAAATTAATTGCAGAAAGCAGGAGCGTATCATTGTTGTTAAAGGCTACTTGGTTTTTATCAAGTTTGATCACTCTGTATTGCGTGTTACTTTTTTTACCATTAGTTAAGCGTTTAGCTTGCTTGGTATTGACGTTAAACGACCAAATATCGTATTTGCTGTAAACCAGTATTTCGCTGCTATCGTTCAGCCAGCCTGCAAAACCATAACCAGGCTGCTTGGATGGATAGTCGTGTTTGTCATCGGCAAACGTGGCGTTAATCGCCTTGCTGAGTACGCTCACTTTATTATTACCTAAGTTTTTAAGCTGTACTTGGTTATTATCAAAGTAAGCAGCAAACTGCCCATTGGGCGCAAGGCTCGGTCTAAATGGATAGTCGTTAATGATAGGAGTCTGTTTACCCGTGTTTATATCAACAGCAAAGTAGTCAGCAAAAAAACCGCCATACATTACTTTTTCAAGATGCGCTAAATTTGAGTAGCCTAACAATGAAGTGGCACGCTCAGTATTAAGCGACAGCTCAGGCATATTTGGCGTGCTTAACTGAACGACTTGCTGTGAGTTTACATGGTATACCGCCGTGTAATGACGGTTTTTATTATTTTCATTCCATTGCTGCTCTTCGCGAGGTTTAATTTGCGCGTCATTGTTGTGCCATACATTTAACCCTTTATGGTCGCGAATTACCTCAAAGTCATACAGTGATGACTCATCTGTGTATTCTTTTTGTTTAATTTTTGCTGCGAGTTTTGGGCGGTTTTCAAAGTATAAACGTGTACCATCTTCGGCCCAAGTTAATGTCGCGGTTTTGCCCATTAACCATTCTGGGTTAGGTGATTGCACAGTGGTTAGCGTGTCGTTTTGCCACAGCGTTAATTCGTACTGACGACGACGCTTATCATCGTTTACATAGTTGCCTAAGGTAAACGCAACGGTTTTTTCGATTGGGTGCCACGCTATTTTGCTAGCAACCACACCAGGCTCATCAATTAATACGGTGCTGGTAAAATTATCGAGTGAAAATAAGGTAATTTGATTATTGCCGCCATCCACATAGCTTTGACTCACCAATAGTTGATCGCTGGTGGCACTAATGCCATAGGTAAAGGCACTTTCAAGAGTATGAGTGCGTTTGTCACTTAAGTTGATGATAACCAGCGGATAGCTTTTATCTTTTTTGTCGGCAGTGATAGCGCTGTCGCTGTCGAGCTTTTTATCGTCTTCTTCAGCGTTTTCATTTTTGCGATAGGCCAGCCACTGGCCGTTATTAGCTAGCACGTAATCTTTTACATTATTAAAGCTTTGCTGCTCACCGGTTTGGGTGTTCACTAATACTAAGTTATTTTTTAAGTCACTTTTTTTCTTAGTGGTTTCTTTTTCAAGCAGAGTAGGCACCTGCGTAAATGCGACCCAGTTAGCCATTTTGCTAATGGTAGGACGGGTTCCTCGTTCCACTTCAGCAATAAGCTTATTGCTATTGAGTGAGTAGACTTTCCCGGTAGCATTCCCGCGATAAGGGGTTGCACTTAAAGAAAGGATTTGACCATTTTCAGAAAGCTGCGTGCCTTTTGCAGATTTAAAATCAAATACATCTTTAAATTCTAGTGGCTTATTAGCTAAAGCACTGGCGCTCGTTAAGCTGGTAATAAGTGCACAGCCTACAAGAGTGAGTTGTGTTTTCATTATAGATTCTCGTTTTTTAACATTATTTTATTGTAACGAGTTTTAATAACAATTCGAGTAGATACGATAAGTGGTAGCAGGGCAGAGATGAGAGGTTAAAAATATAAGGTAAAAGGTAAAAGGTAAAACTTTCGGGCTACGGAATGCGAGGTGCTAAGTATCCGTAAAAAGTTAGGGAAGCGGAAGTTTAATTGTGGTTTTCAATTTTTTTACTTTCAGCTCTGTGTTCAAATTTATTTTTAAGTCTAATTTATAAAAAGAACACAGAGTTTATGTGGAATAGATTATAAGAAATGGCTAAATAGTTTAATTTAATAACCTTGCTAGCAAAATTAACTAAAACCTTATAACCAAATTTTTTGAAGCTCTGGCCATTGTTTTTCAAATTGCTCGCTAGGTCGTGCACTAAAATTACTGCGCACAAACTGATTCATTTTACCTTCAACGTAGGCAAGCAAAAAGTTAGCTAGGGTTAACTCATCGCTTTGGAAGTTTTTACCTTCACGTAGCTTACGCTCTCTAAGGATTTGTTTAAATTGGGTTTCTAGCTTTTCAAATAAGCCTTGTACACGCTCACGAAGTCGCTCTTGTTCACCCTGTAGAGCATCGCCTGTTAATATACGGGTTATGCCTGGGTTTTTTTCGGCAAACGTTAGCAGCAGTAATAGGGTGTTGTATACACGTGCTTTACTTTCTTTCTCGTTATCTAAAATAAGATTAATACGTGATAGCAGCGTGTCTTCAATAAATTCAATTAACCCTTCAAACATGCGCGCTTTACTAGGAAAGTGGCGATAAAGAGCGGCTTCAGATACGCCAACTTCTGCGGCAAGTTTGGCTGTTGTAATACGCTGGCCTGGGCTGGTTTCTAACATTTGTGCGAGTGCTTGCAGTATTTGCTCTTTGCGATTACTTTTTTTTGTCGCAGGCATGAACATTCCTTTTTAATAGTTATTTTTTTCAACATAAATGTGCGATAACACAGCTTTGTGCCAAGTGTTACAGCGCGCAATACTCAATGGGGTGTTTTTGCACGTATTACAGCGATACATTAGTAATGCGCAAGCGTTAAGCTATTTTAGCGTAGTAAAATTACACCAAAAGGTCACAAGGCGTCATCATGTTAATGTTTTATTCAGTTTGTTTCCAGCCTTTTTATAATCGTTTGGCGAGCTGCTCGATCACTTTAACCGCTATTTCTATTTTACTGGTTTCAGGTAAGTCGAGTTGTTCATTTTGCCAATACAGGGTGAGTGCGTTGCGCTCAGAATTAAAGCCTACATCACTGTGCGATACATCGTTGGCACAAATCATATCGAGGTTTTTATTGGTTAGTTTCCCCTTTGCGTAATTAGCAACGTTCTGCGTTTCTGCGGCGAAGCCGACGGTGTAAGGGCGGTTTTGTGTGAGGTTTGCAACCGCGGCTATTACATCTGGGTTTTTAACTAAGCTAAGAGTGAGTTCATCGCCTTGTTTTTTCATTTTTTGCGTGGCGATACTTGCTGCACGATAATCGGCCACAGCGGCACAACCAATAAAGGCATCTGAGTGAGGCGCATATTTGAGTGACTCATGCAGTAACTGTTCAGCACTTTCTATATTAATTAAATTAACACCTTGCGGTGCTGTAATAGTTACCGGGCCTGAAATTAAGTTCACGTGTGCGCCAAATGATAACGCAGCTTGCGCCAGTGCATAGCCCATTTTTCCAGAGCTATGATTTGATATAAAACGAACAGGATCGAGAGGTTCACGGGTTGGGCCTGCGGTAATTGTAATTGTTTTACCTGCTAAGAGTTGTGGTTGCGCAGGTTCAGTGCATAAACTCACTAATTCATGCGGTTCAAGCATTCGCCCAGCACCGACATCACCACAAGCTTGCTCACCCTTACCTGGTCCCCAAACAGCAACGCCACGAGCCTTTAAAGTGGCTATATTAGTTTGCGTTGCAAGGTGTGCGTACATTTGCTGATTCATAGCTGGCGCTATGGCAACTTTTGCGGGGGTCGCCAGTAATAAAGTCGTGAGCAAGTCGTCAGCAATCCCTGCGGCCATTTTCGCAATAATATTGCTGGTGGCAGGGGCAACTAAAATTAAATCAGCCCATTTGGCAAATTCAATATGTCCCATAGCGGCTTCGGCTGATGGGTCTAGCAATGAGTCAGACACCATTTCACCACTCACAGCTTGCATGGTTAGCGGGGTGATAAAATGTTTTGCTGATTCGGTCATTACTACTTTAACGTCACAACCATGGTCTTTTAAGCGTCTTACGAGTTCAGCACATTTATACGCTGCAATTCCACCGCTAATACCCAGCACTATTTTTTTATTTGTTAAATTAATCATGGTTGTTCATCAATTTTATAAAATATGGTGGCTAAAATAACAAATCTTGAGCGTGACAGCTAAGATAAAATGCGTTTTATCGCGCTAATTTTTGATTTTGCATTACAGTTATACAGTACAGTAATCTTTCAAGGATGAATCATGCAATTAACGTCACTGCCTAATTCGCTCCGCCCGCGAGAAAAACTGCTAGAAAAGGGCGCAAAGGCACTCTCTGATGCTGAACTATTAGCTATATTTTTGCGCACGGGCCTACCCGGCATGAATGCCATAGAGTTGGCGCAGCATCTGATCAACGAAAATAAAACCCTGCATAATTTGTTTAATGCCAGTATGGATGAATTTTGTGCGCAAAAAGGCTTGGGAATGGCTAAATATGTTCAGCTACAAGCAGTACTTGAGCTAAGCCAGCGTTACATGCAAGAAGGCTTTGTACGCGACGCCGTTTTTAACTCTCCACAAGCCGTTTATGACTATTTAACGCTGCAAATGCGTGGATTGCAGCAAGAGGTATTTATGGTGTTGTATCTTGATAGTCAAAATCGTTTATTAAAAGATGAAATATTATTTTACGGCACAATTAATGCGGCCAGTGTATATCCGCGTGAAGTGGTAAAGGCGGCACTGAAAAATAATGCGGCGGCGGTTATTTTTTCACATAATCACCCCAGTGGTATTGCAGAACCGAGTCAGGCCGATAAGCTCATTACCAATAAGTTGTGCCAAGCACTGCAATTAGTCGACATAAATGTGTTGGATCATATTATTATTGGTGGTGAAAGCAGTGTTTCGTTTGCCGAACGGGGACTGATTTGAGTTTATCGCTTCAGATATGTGCTAAAAATGAGCGGTTTAGTGCGTTTTGGCAAATTAGTTTAATTTAAATGCAGTTTTTACTTTCCCTAAGGGCATTCGATCTTTATAATTAGCCGCTATCAAATTTACACATGAGCTGGTTGGATAAGATCAGTATTTGATCTTTGCCTGTAAAAGCTGTATAAAGAGCGCCCTTCGATTTATCTCTAGGGCACAAATACATGGCCTTAGGGAAAATTAAGCTCGAGCGAAGTTATTGGAGATATATAGACATGTCTAAAGTATGTCAAGTTACAGGTAAGCGTCCAGCGGTTGGTAACCACCGTTCACACGCGAGAAACGCGACTAAACGTCGTTTCCTACCTAACCTACAAACACACCGTTTTTGGGTTGAAAGTGAAAAACGTTTTGTAACATTACGCACTACTACTAAAGGTATGCGTATTATCGATAAAAAAGGCATTGACACGGTTCTTACTGAAATCCGTGCTCGTGGCGAAAAAGTTTAAGGAACTGAATTATGCGCGATAAGATCCGTTTAGTTTCAACTGCTGGTACTGGTTTTTTCTACACTACCGACAAGAACAAGCGTAACATGCCTGAAAAAATGGAAATCAAAAAATTCGATCCTAAGGCTCGTAAACATGTGATTTTCAAAGAAGCTAAAATTAAGTAATTTAGTTTTCTTTCAGAAATGTAAAAACCCAGCTTATGCTGGGTTTTTTGTTTTTAAAATCTGCTCTATCATCTACCGAAACCATATCACCGTAATGATACCCATTGAATTAAATCGCTAATTGGCTTTTGTTAAGCACCACGAATTATTCCGTAGATAATGGCATCAGTTGTTTATAACTAAAAAACATAAAGAGTATGAGCATTAAATAATTTTACGAGCTAAGTCGTTTGGTGTTGTGTATTTAGAGTGGGGTTATGAGCTGTTTAAGTATGCCTGAAGAGGAATAAGGGGGCTTTACGCTGACTTACTAGGGTATGAGCTGTAAGTAGCTCTAAGGCTACTTACAGCGCGATATTTATACTTTAAAGTTCTCTACTGATATTCTTAGTTCTTCGGCTAATTTAGCCACTTCTGAACTTGAAATATTCGTTTGTACAGCGCCTTCTGCTGTTTGCTCGGCAATAGCAACAATAGACTCTAAGCGCTCACTGATCTCTTGTGATACTTGTTGTTGCTCTTGTGCTGCTGTTGATATCTCTTCACTGACATTATGCGCTTGTGATACTGCAAGGGTAATTGAATCCAGTGCACTGTTGGCTAAGTCACTTTGCTCAACACACGAAACCGCGCGTTCTTTACCTTTTTCCATAGCTTTAACCGCTTCTTCAGCGCCCGACTGTAGTGACTCAATCATAGATTGAATTTCTTGGGTCGACTCTTGTGTTTTACTTGCAAGTGATCTTACTTCATCAGCTACCACAGCAAAGCCTCTGCCGTACTCTCCGGCACGAGCGGCTTCAATCGCTGCATTAAGTGCAAGTAAGTTAGTTTGCTCGGCAATACCGCGAATAACATCTAAAATACTACCAATTGATGCGCTATCTTTGTGTAGTTTATTGATAACACTTGATGCTTCGTCTACCTCGTAGGCGAGTTGCTCAATGGTTGCTTTATTTTGATTTGAAATACCTTTAACGCGCTCCGCTTCTTTATCGGCATTTTTAATTTCGCTCAGTGCTTGTTGCGCACTATTACTCACTGTTTGTGATGTGCTGCTCATTTCAGTGGTTGCGGTTGCTGCTTGCTCTACTTGCGCTTGCTGATTACTGATTGCTTTGCTTGATTCACCGGTAATTGTTGAGGTTTGCTCAGAAGCGGCTGCAAGTTGTGTTGAACGTGAAATAATACCGGTGATTAAGCTACGTAAACTATCAATTAAGGTATTACAGCTTTTCGATAATTCACCAAATTCATCTTTTGCGCTGTCATCTAAGCGTTGAGTCATATCACCACTGGCAACAATATCTAGAATACGATTTACTTCCGCTAATGGCTTAGTAATACGGTTAACCGTAATGATGGCTACAAGCACAGCGATAATAGTCGCAATGATCATACCTATCCATGTCCATAAATTAGCTGAGTTTACGTCACTACGTACGCCCTCTTGTAATGTAAATGCAACGCCACTGGCTTGTAATACTAATTCGTCAATTTGGCTGAGCGCTGTTTTAGTCGCTTTTTCAGACTCTGCTAATTCACGCTCGGTTGTGCTTATTGCGTCAATAAGGCGTTTTTTATTCGCTGAAAGGCTATCGTTACCTAAAATATTGCTCTCTAGGGTATCTACATAACCCTTTAAGTCATTAAACAAGCTGCTGTGACTTTGCTCTATCGCCGGCTTTATTAATGAAACGGTACGAACGACTTCTTCAAAGTAATACACTTGCTCGTTTTTGATAATATCGAGCGTGTTAAGCGTTTTAACGGTTAGCATGTCGGTGCTGCTGGTAACCACGGACATAAAGTTATTTTCTAGATTATTAGCTGCTTGATAAGCGCGTGGATGATTATCCTCTAAACCATCAATATCAATAATATCAAGTACCATAGAGTTGGCATCTTCTGCTGCTAGCTCTACGGTTTCTAGTTGCGCTTTGAGCTTTTTGTTAAGCACTAGCTGGGTGTTTTTATCTTTAAGCAGGCTGTTTATGATATTTGAAAAGCTCTGGTAGGTTTTTTCAACTTCAAGGCTGCTTTTGTTTAACTGTGGATCGTCTTTAACAACTTGTTGTAGTTCGCGGTGCAATTTATTAAATATTTGTTTTTGCTCTTCTATTTGCGCTTTTAACGTGGCGAGTTCTTGAGCCGATGTTATATGGAAACTAGCTTGAGCGGCTTTACTCATCAAAATAAATTCTGCTTGTAACTGAGCGCTCTTGTTTAATGCAGGAAGCGATAGCTGATTAACTTTTTGAGTTGAACGATCTATATTTGCTATTTTTATTAAAGAGTTACCGCCAATAATTAAAAGTAATAAAGTGATAAATATAAAACCACCCCAAATACGTTGACTCACTGTTAGATTCATATGGTTTTCCATTCAAAAATACGTCTATTAAAACTTATCGGCGCTTTCAACAATAAGTTAAGTAATTAAAAATAATTAATTTTTACTGTTAATAGTTAGTTGCTAAATTTACCGCAAAACTTAATTACAAACTAAGTCTTTTATTAAAGATAAAAAATAATGTAGGCAATAACACTCGTTTACTGTCTATGTTTAACTCAATTATAAGAGCATTGCTATTTTTTACACATTATTGTGAATGTTTTGTAATTATACAATTTAACATCCACTCTTAAACTTAACAGATGTATTAACTTTTTTCAGTTTATTTAGACAAAAGTTGTGATTTTTCTGAAAATTTTTGCTTACTTTGCAGTTCTATTAGTGTCATTGAGCCACCCCATACGCAACCCGTGTCTAGAGCATAAAGGTGGTTGTAGGGCGTTTTGCCTTCAAGTGCTGCCCAGTGTCCAAAAATTAGGTCATGTTGAGCGTTCATAATGGCAGGATGAGAAAACCAAGGAATTAGTGATGATGAATTTGTTGTTGCTTCTTTTGCATTAAAATCGAGCAAATTATCAGGCGTAATAAAGCGCATGCGAGTGAAATAATTAACGATGTAACGAAATTTAGCAGCATCATCAAGTTGCTCAGTCCATTTTAGCGGGTGAGGCTGATACATGTTTTTAAAATAGAACTCGGCATTGTTTTGACTGTAACACTGTTGAGCAAATTGAGCGTGTTTAATAGCGTGTGCGCACGACCAATCAGGGTTAAGGCCTGCATGAGAAATAAAACAATTATATTGTTCTAAATAAAGTGCTAAAGGCTGAGTTTGTAAAAACGCGATGTAGTGGGGCAGTTTACTACTGTTAAACAGTGCAGTGAGTCTGTCTTTGGGGTTAGGTGTAACATTATTTAAATAACAGGCAATCATGTGTAAGTCATGATTGCCTAATGTGACGCTAACGCTGTCTTGATGTTGATAAATATAATTAAGGCACGCTTTAGAGTCTGGGCCGCGAGCGACAATATCACCCACTAAATATAAGTGATCTTTGCTAGGGTTAAAGTCGACTTGCTTTAACAATAAACTAAATTCGTCAAAGCAGCCTTGTAAATCACCTATCGCGTAGTCGGCCATTGTTACCTGTTTTTGTCAGTGTAAGATATTAGGACAGGCTAAGCGGAATACGTTTATGGGTGCTTTAAATTCAGCACCAAACTCGTTACGTAAAGTGTAATGTCCCTGCATGGTGCCTACCGGTGTATCTATTATTGCACCACTGGTATATTTGTAGCTTTCACCTGGGGCTATATCTGGGGTTTCACCGACCACACCTTCGCCTTGCACTTCTACTTCTTTGCCATTGGCATCAGTAATTAGCCAATAACGGCTAAGTAACTTTGCACTGCATAAACTGTGGTTTTTTATAGTAACGGAGTAGGCGAACACAAACTTATCTAGTTCAGGTTGCGATTGCTCTTCTACATAAAACGTTTCAACAGATACCTTTACAGGTGATCCTATATTACTGCTTGTTGTCATAAATCCAGTTAGCTATATCAATAAATTGTTGTAACGACAGGCTCTCAGCTCGCAAAGTAATATCAATGCCAATGCTGGTTAATTCGTCAGCGGTTAGAAGGTTGCCAAGGCTGTTACGCAACGTTTTACGGCGCTGATTAAACGCTTCTAAACAAACGGTGTTTAATATTTTAACGCTTTTAGCGGTACGCTGCTGTGCCTTTTTAGGGATTAAGCGAATAACCGCAGAATCGACTTTAGGTGCCGGTTTAAAGCATTCAGGCGGTACCTCTACCACAGGCATCGCATGACAATAATACTGAGTCATCACACTCAAGCGACCAAAGGTTTTACTACCAGGGCCTGCTACCATGCGCTTTACCACTTCTTTTTGCAGCATAAAGTGCATGTGCTCAATATGATCGGCAAATTCAAACAGGTGAAACAACAAAGGCGTTGAAATGTTGTACGGCAGGTTGCCGAATACTTTTAGTTTTTTGTCATCTTTAACTAGGCTTGCAAAATCAAACTTCATTGCATCGCCTTGGTTTACGGTTAATTTTGGCCCTAAAAATGGGTGTTCAATTAAACGCTGGGCTAAATCTTTATCTAGCTCAACAACCGTTAAATGGCCACTTAAATCGGCAACAGGCTCGGTAATAGCGCCTAGACCTGGGCCAATTTCTACTAAATTATCTTGCGGTTTAGGATCGATAGCGGTGACGATTTTGTCGATGATTGACTCATCGAATAAAAAGTTTTGGCCAAAACGTTTACGGGCGCGGTGTCCTAAGTGTACTTTATCGGTCATTGATTCTGTGCTTTTTCATGGGCGAGCTTAATTGCTTCGCGGATCGCTAATTCAAAACTGCCAACATCAGCATCGCCTGTACCGGCTAAATCAAGCGCAGTACCGTGGTCGACTGAAGTGCGGATAAATGGAAGGCCAAGAGTTATATTCACTGACTTACCAAATCCTTTGTATTTTAGCACAGGTAATCCCTGATCGTGATACATAGCCAGTACTGCATCGGCTTCATTTAGGTATTTATCTTGAAATAATGTATCTGCTGGTAAAGGACCGATTAAGTTCATCCCTTCAGCTCTTAGTATGTCAAGTGTAGGCGTTATCGTGTCGATTTCTTCGCGGCCTAAATGGCCATCTTCACCAGCGTGCGGGTTTAAGCCACAGACTAAAATACGCGGTTGCTCAATACCAAATTTCGTTTTCAAGTCATGATTAAGAATATTAGCCACTTTAACTAGTCGCTCTTGCGTAATGGCACGAGAAACATAAGCAAGCGGAATATGTGTTGTTACTAGGGCAACACGCAGACCTTCGGTGGCTAATAACATAACCACATCAGCAGTACCTGATTGCTGAGCAAAGTACTCAGTATGGCCACTAAAAGAAATGCCGGCTTGGTTAATAATACCCTTGTGAACAGGCCCCGTAACAACGGCATCAAATGTGCCATCCATATTCTTCTCGCTGGCAATACGTAATGTATCTAAAACGTATTGCCCATTAGCGTCATTAAGCACGCCAAGCTCAACGGGCTCTGCTAAATCAATCTGCTTAATATATAAGCTGCCTGCTGCTGTTGGCATTGCTTTGGCTTGTTCATCAAATTCAATTAATTCAATGTTTAAACCTAAATGCTTAGCGCGCTGTTTTAGTAGCGATGCATCTGCAATCGCTACTAGTTGCGCATCCCAGCTATGCTGTGCCAGTTTTAATAGCAAGTCTGGGCCAATGCCTGCAGGCTCTCCGGGGGTTACCGCAATTCTTAAAGTCATAATTATTCGTCTATTGGGAAAATTTCAACATGGGCTTGTTCGCGCATTTCTTGCTGCCAGTTAAAGCTTTCCTCTTTAAATTTACGATTAAACAACATGCCATGTGCACGATTACGTTTAGCTTGCTCGGTCTTATCTGCAACACGTTTATCTAGTAACTGCACAATGTGCCAGCCAAACTGACTTCTAAATGGTTCGCTGATTTCGTTTTTATCAAGTGATAGTAACGTATCTCTAAACGCAGGCACGTAGGTGGTTGGATCAGTCCAATCGTATTGACCACCTTTAAGTGCTGAACCGGGGTCTTGTGAGTACTCTTTAGCAAGTTCTGCAAAGTCAGCATCGCCGGCGCGTAAATCTTTAACAAAGCCTGCTAGCATAGTGCGTGCTTTTTCTTCACTTAAAATGATAGAAGGCTTAATAAGAATATGACGAGATTTAACTTCAGTGGTTTCTACTACTTGGCGGCCACGTACGTCTTGTACTTTAATGATGTGGAAACCCGCACCGGAACGAAGTGGACCAATAATCGCATCTTTCTTTTTACCTTTTACAGCTTCTGCAAATAACGATGGCATTTCGTTAATGCCCATCCAGCCTAATTGGCCGCCCTCAAGGGCTTTTGAGCCACTTGATGATGAAATGGCAATACGCTTAAATTCTTGGCCGTCTTGCAGCAGCTCAATAACTTTGTCTGCGCGTGTTTTTGCTGAGCTTACGTCGTCAGCACTTGCACCACTTGGAATATCGATAAGAATATGACCAATATCATATTCTTCGGCATTTTGGCCTTGGCTATCCATAATTTTTAGTAGGTTATCAATTTCTTGGTCGCTTACATATATACGGCGGTCTACGTTTGCACGCGTAACTTGTTGCGTGGTTATCTCTTTACGAATTTCTTCGCGGTAAGCTTGAAAGCTCTCACCCGATGCTTCAATAGTACGACGCAAATCAGCAATTGTACCGCCTTGCTCTTTAGCCATGTTGGCAAGGGTTTGGTCAAGCTGGCTATCTGAAATTTCTAAGCCCATACGCTCAGCCATCTGCATCATCAAGGTTTGATTTACTAAACGCTCAATCGCCTGAACACGCAGTGTTTCGTCTTTTGGCAGCTGTTGGTTTTGTTCTTCTGCTTGTTTTTTTACGCGATCAACAATGGTGTCAACTTCACTTTTTAAAATAACGCCTTGGTTTACAATACCAATTACTTTATCTATTTCGACAGGGGCGGCAAATGCACTTTGGCATAAGCTGAACGTTAAAACTGCTGATGTTAATAATTTTTTTAAATTCATATTCTTTTTACTACTCTTACTAATAGTACTGTTGTAATGCTAAATACGGCTAAATTGATATAGTTATTTGTAAATTTTTACTATAAATAAAGCAGTTTAGTCATTAAGAAAATACGGCCTACGATAACCAAAAATACCTTGTTGTAATAATTTTTGAGCATCGTAACGGCTTTTACTACCAAGCCCTTTTAATACAAAATTCAAACGAATACTCGAATCAAAAGTGGCTTGGGGTTGCCCAATTGACTGATTTAAATCAGTTTCAATTTGGCGATGGCCAGTAATTTGGAACGCCCAACAGCACGATTCATACTGTAATCCACTAAATACTTCAATACTGCGGTTATTATCAAGATCGCGATGGTAACTTGCAATAAATTGCCACTCGTCACTGATAGGGATGCTTGTAAATAAGCCCGCTTGCTCGATTGTATTTCCTGAGACATCATTTGCATAGCGATGGTTCAATTGAACCAGCTGATTATCGTCACCTTTGTAGTCTAAGGTTAAATTTGACTGGATAATTTGCTTGCCATCCGTGTCGTACTGAATACCACCCGATAAATACCAGCGGCGGTGCCAATGTAACATGGTTTGCGCTGCAAACAAGGCATTGTAGTTACTATCGCTATTAAGCCCTTGCTCTGTAGGCTTGGCTGAATCACTTAAATAAAATATTTGGCCTGCGCTGAAGTTAAATACTTCTTCATTTTTCTTATCAAATAAACGCGTTGTAGCCCCGAGCGTAAATTGATTAGCTGCGGCAATTCGGTCAACACTTGAAAAACGCGCATCCCTGAATAAACCAAAAAAGTCATCTTGTAACTTGGTGGTATCGTATAAGCCAATGTCAGACTGATCTTTATTAGGCGTATATAAATACTGAATTTGTGGCTCTAGAGTTTGAATACCATCGTCAATAAAAATTGAGGTGTCGCGCTCAAAGTTAAGCTGAGAATATAAGCGCACTTTAGGCAAAGTACGCGAAACATTATCGCTATACTGTGTACCCTGTAAATCACCGTCTTGTTTATAGTTAGTTTGCAATAAGCTCACTTCAGATAAAAATGACCAGGCATACTCTTTGTAATCAAAGCGTGCTTTAGGTTCGATGTGCACCCGAGTAGCTTGGTCAATTACCGCAGAGCTGTTAGTAAAATGGCTCAGCTCGCCTGAAACACTAAAGTCGAAATAATCAATTTTCCATGGGGTAGTTTGGGTAAAGCTAATTTGTGGTAACGCCGTGTATGATTCTAAGTGGTCACCGAGTACTTCAAAGTTTTGCACTTTTATATCAGTACGCCACATTTCGCCCATATGAGTTAGCGAGCCGGTGCGATAAAGCTGCGTATCGGTTTTACTGGCATAAGCGGAGTTTAAATCAGTTAGGTAGTTGTCATCACTAACATTGGTAATATCAATACTGGCTCGCCAGTCTTCACCAATATAACTTTTTTGTTGCCAATGAAACAAAAAGCGCTCGTTAAGTTCAGGCTCTGAGTCATCATTATTTAAATATTCTACAGCCACTAAACCTTGGTGCTCTGGGGTTAAATATCTAAATTCAGTTTGTAACTGTAGCCCTTTACGTGACATATAACGCGGGGTAATAGTGGCATCATAATTAGGGGCAATATTCCAATAATAAGGCGTAATCGTTTCTAACCCATAGCGATCTGAACTTGAAAAGCTGGGCGTTAATAAGCCTGACTTACGGCGCTCATCGAGTGGGAAAGTAAAATAAGGTAAATAGAGTACTGGCGTATCTAAAATACGTAGCACGGCATTGTAGGTTTCGCCCCAGCCTTCTTCACGTGATAAGTTTATTTCATCGGCTTCAATAGCCCACACAGGCGTATTACCTGGGCACGCAGTAAAGCTTGCATTCATCAGCATTAAGCCAGACTTATCGATGGTGAGCTTTTCCGCGCCGCCTTTACCTTGTTGTTGTGTTAGGCTGTATTGTGCGCCTAATAAACTAAATGCTGAGTTATTTAAATCGGCATTTAAGCCCGAACTTTGTACGTGGCTTACATAATCGCGATAGGTAATTGGGCCAGTGGCATTAAGCAGGCCACGTTGTTTATCAATCAGTGCTGATTGTGCGGACAAACTCATGTTAACGGTGTTAATATCAACATTGCCAGTAAATTCAGCGCTTTGTGTGCCTAAAAGCTCAACGTCATCAGCGCTGATATCAACCGTTCCAAGCTCAAGGCCAGCAAGCGGTTGCCAAGCTCTGGTTTGCATTGAAGTGCCACAAAAGTTGTGTGTCAGTTCAGTTTCGGCAAGCGATGGTGCGCTCAGTACGCTTAGCATCAAAATGCCCCAGGTTTTGCTCATTTATCGACCTTTATGCTCTGTGATTAGTTACAAGCTATACATAATAAAGGAAAACAATGGCAAAGTAATTAGTGAAAAATAGATAGCTTATAAAATGACACGCTTTGAGAGTTTACAACAGTTTATTAATACTCACTTTGGTGAGCAATCCTATGCGCTTAATGCAATAACCGCAGATGCCAGTTTTCGCCGTTATTATAGGTTAAGCGCTGAAAATAATCACTTTATTGTGATGGACTCCGATCCAAAAAAAGTTAACAACGTCCCCTATATTGCATTAAATAAGGTGTTTTCTGAGCAGGGTTTTTTATTACCATCCATTATTCATAGTGACGAGCAGCAAGGTTTTTTTATTCTAAGTGATTTAGGTAGCACCCATTTAGCCGACTTACTTGATGATGCCAATCGCAGCGAGTATTACCAGCAACTGATCAGTTTAAGTGCCAAGTGGGCAAAAACTCCAGCCGCGCCGTCAATGAATCCGTATGACCTTGATTTTATTGCACTTGAACTGGATATTTTTAAAAATTGGCTGGTTAATGATTTTATTAGCGCAGAGCTCAGCGCTGAGCAGCAACAGACTTGGCAAACAAGCACAGCGCTGCTAATAAATACACTGCTTGAGCAACCCACAGTCACAATGCACCGGGATTATCACAGTCGTAATATTATGCGCTGCGAGCAGCAATGGGCGATTATTGATTATCAAGACGCGGTACAAGGCCCATTATGTTACGACTTAGTCTCACTTTTAAGAGACTGCTACTTTAAATTGCCTAAAGACGAGCTTGCTCACTTACTTGAGTTTGGTTACGACGAATTTAAACGCCAAGGTTTAATAACTCATGAATCATTTGCAGAATTTAAATATTGGTTTGATTTAACCGGCTTGCAGCGCCATTTAAAAGCGGCGGGTATTTTTTGTCGCTTGTACCTACGTGATGGCAAAAAAGGTTACTTAGCGAATATACTTCCTACGCTTGAATACGTAATAGAGGTAGCGGCACAATATCCGGAGCTTTGCGACTTATCAGATTGGATAAAAAATTACGTGATACCAAAAGTACAGCTGCGGTTAAAAGGAGAGCAACTATGAAGGCCATGATTTTAGCTGCTGGACGCGGTAAACGTATGATGCCGCTCACCGCACAGCTGCCAAAACCTATGTTATGTGTGGCAGGTAAGCCACTTATTGAACATCATATTATGCGCTTAAAAGCGGCTGGCATTAGCCAAATTGTGATTAACCTTGCGTGGCAAGGAGATAAAATAAAAGCCTATTTTGCAGATGGCAGTGCATGGGGGGTAACCATAACCTACAGCCAAGAGGTGACTGGCGGGCTTGAAACTGCAGGGGGTATTATTCAAGCGCTTCCTTTACTCGGTGAGTCATTTATTGTGATTAATGGGGATGTTTACAGCGACTACGATGTCAGTGCATTAATGCAGCTACATTTACAGCCTAAAGAGGCGCACATTGTATTGGTTGAAAACCCTGCGCATAATCCTGATGGCGATTTTGCACTGAGCTACTTACCGACAAATAGCCAGCGGTATACCTTTTCAGGGATAGGGCGTTATCAAGCTGACTTTTTTGAGGGGCTAGCCCCAGGCATTCGGCCATTAGGCCCTTTGCTACGTGAAAAATTAAATGAACATTTAGTCTCCACTGAACTCTATATTGGCCAATGGGACGATATAGGCACACCAGAGCGTTTATCGGCTCTTAACCAACAATTAGCACCATAAGCTAAATATAAAAGACTAGAGGTAAGTTTTAAAATGTGGGGAAAAATTCTCGGTTTCTGTTTTGGTTTTATGTTTGGCAAAATATTTGGTGCCATTTTAGGCTTATACCTAGGCCATATGTTTGATAAAAGCTTAAAAAAAGACTTTGATAAAGCTGGCGGCTTTTCTAACCTTTTTAAAGGCGATGATGTTAACGAACGCCAAGCGTTGTTTTTTTCGAGTTGCTTTGCGGTAATGGGGCATATTGCCAAGTCGAATGGCCGTGTTAGCGAAACCCACATTAAAGCAGCGACGCTGTTTATGGATGAAATGGGCTTAAAAGGCGAAGAGCGCCGTGAAGCGCAGCAGGCATTTCAATCAGGTAAAGATAGCGACTTTTCACTCAAAGATACGGTTTATGATTTTAAAGAACGTTTTGCTAAACGTTATGATTTACTGCAGTTATTTTTAGAAATTCAAATTCAAATGGCGTTTTCTGACGGGGTACTTGCTGCACAAGAAAAGCAATTACTGCAAGAAGTTAGTAAGCAGCTAGGTGTGTCTAAAGCACACTTTGCCTTTGTATTAAAACGTTATCAAGCAGAGTTTAACTTTAGGCAGCAACAACAGCGTTTTAAACAGCAGCAAAGTCAAAGTAGCAGCTACCGCGAAGGTTCAGGACATCATGTACCACCAAGTAATGATATGAACCGTTCGCAGGCATTGGCCTTATTAGGTTTAAATAAAGACGCGTCGCAACGTGATATTAAAGTAGCCTACCGTAAGCTCATGGCTCAGCACCACCCTGATAAACTGGTATCGCAAGGTTTACCTAAGCATATGATGGAAGTGGCAGTTAAAAAAAGCCAAGATATTCAAGCGGCATACGAGTATTTAAAAAAGGCGGCGTAAAAACCCGTCTATTTCTTTGCTTAGCCGCGCATGTTGCTGCGGCGCATCGCGTAATCCAAACAGCTGGCGCTGGCGATAATCAAACTTTGCATTTCGATTAACCCAACGCTGGCGGTTTTTAAGATTCATTAAAATATCATTACTGTCTGTAGCAAAATAAATATCTAACAAAGCAGGGGTGACCAAAGATGTTATTTGGCTTAACTTTGCATTGCGTTTTGTATTAGGAAGGTAACTGCTCAAACTAATGAAGGCGTTTATTTTTGAGTCTGAAAACTCAGCGTAATGCTCCAATAACACCCCAGCACTGGTGCCTTGTGCAATAACAACAATATTCTCAGACTCAATCGCAGCCTTCTGATATAAAGCGTCGTAGCGAGCGAGTAGTTTTAACTTGTAATTGTCTACCACCTCAGTATTTACTTGCTCAACATAGTCAGCATGATGGGGCTGTTTTTGTGTACTGGTGTTTGGCTTAGTATTTGCGTTGGCTGTTTTATTATTTGTGCCCACGGAATCATTTGTCGTTTTTGCTGCATCATCTTGAGCTGCTTGCCAATCAATATCAGGCACTGTCATCGCATAAGAGGTATACCCGTGGTTATTCAGTTCTTTACGTAAAAAGTTCATGCCTGCATTGTTTGTTGGCGTTGATTGCCAGTCAGGAATGAGTATGACTACACCTCTAAAGTTCGCACTCATATATTCACTGTATAAAGTTAAAAACTCAGTATCACCAGCTAAAATAGGCTTTACTTCATCACTTTGGGCTAAGCGAGAGATATCCGCATCAATATTTTTTGAAAAGGGAGGAGGAGCGATATACTCAGCACTCAGCGCTTGAAAACTGATTAACGTACAGCCAAGCACAAGAGTAGTAATAATGACTTTAAACATCTGCGTAATAAACATAATAAGCTTTTAATTTAAATCTTATTTATGTATCGGCGTAGTGCTCTTAAAGTTTAGCTATTTACTGTAAATAGCTAAAAGATTAAACCGTGTTAAAACTCGCTCTCAGCTTCAAAAGTAAGTACTTGCTCCGTTACAGGGTGTTTGAGTTGTAGCATTTGTGCATGTAATTGTAACCGAGGAGCAGCAGCAAGTGCGTCTTTATGGGCGTAGAGGCGATCGCCTAAAATAGGATGGCCTAAGCTTAGCATATGCACGCGCAGCTGATGTGAGCGCCCTGTAATAGGAGTAAGCTCTACACGGGTTGCCTGTGCTTCACGTTCAAGGACTTTAAAATGAGTGAGCGAAGGTTTGCCATTGTCATGATCAACCATTTGCTTAGGACGGTTCGGCCAGTCGCAAATAAGCGGTAAGTCAACGGAGCCTGTTTCAGTTTCAAGTTGTCCGTATACTCGTGCAATGTAACGTTTTGCTGTTTCGCGCTCTTGAAATTGCATACTTAAATGCCGATGAGCGGCTTTGTTCATTGCTAAGCAAAGTATGCCTGAGGTAGCCATATCTAAACGGTGAACAATTTTAGCACTAGGAAAAACACGGTTGACGCGATTTATTAAGCTATCGGCATGTTTTGGGTCTTTACCTGGGACGGTGAGTAATTCGCTAGGCTTATTTACAATAAGTAAATCATCATCTTGAAACAGTATAGTTAAATACGGGCTCATAGGGGGATTGTAGTTAACTAACACGGCAGACCTCAGTGATTTTGAAGTGCGCTATTTTAGTGGAGTGAGGGCAAAGGCTCAAGTAAAAAGCGCGATATAAATATCGCGCTTTTTTCAATGCACACGCTAGTTGATCTTTAACTAACGACTGACAGCTAGATTCTCTAGTGCGAAACCACAATCAAACGAATCGCATCGAGTTTTAACTGCGCTTTTTCAATATGTGCGGTGAGCTCATTGCGTTGTTTATCGTAAAAGGTAATTTCCTCTTGGCGAATGTTTGGATTAATTTGTTTCAGTGCAACTAATCGCTGTTGCTCTTCGCTCAACGATGTTTGCATTTTTGCTAATGACTCGGCACGAATAACATCCAGCTTTTGTTGCGCCATGTCTTTTGCGGTATTGATCATTGGATGAACCGCACTTTGCAATGCACCTGCTAATTTACTTGCTGTTTGACGACCTACCGCAGATAGTTGCTGATTAAAGCCATCAAAACCAACATTTTCACCTAAGTTATTACTGCTCTTATCGAGTAAAATACGAATTGGCGTAGGGGGTAAAAAGCGACCCACTTGCAGGACTTTTGGTGCCATGGCTTCGGCAACAAATATTAGCTCAACAAAAAAGGTGCCTGGTGGTAACTTTTTGTTTTTAAGTAACGCCACCGATGAACTACCAAAATCATCATCACAAATCATATCCATAGTGCCTTGCACCATAGGGTGATCCCAACTAATAAAGTGCACATCTTCCTGAGAAAGCGCGGTATCGCGGTCAAAGGTTACTGTCATACCATCGTCTTTTAGCGATGGGAACGAAGCGTTTAACATGTGCTCAGTGGGCTTTAAAATAATGGTGTTTTCACCTTTATCTTCTTGGCTTACACCAAAGGTGTCGAACACGTTGATCATGTAGCTTGGCAGTTCAAACTGGTTATCGAGCTTTTCAATGTCAGCTACAAGTGAGTCAGCAGCACCTTGTCCCGATGAATGTAGCTCTAGTAAGCGATCTCGACCACTTTCCATTTGTTTGCGTAATACTGCATTTTTCTGTGCTACTTGCTCAAGGAGTGGATCTAGCTCATCTTCATCACAATTATGAGCTGCAATGTACTCAAGTAAATCTTCGCTAAACTCTTTATACAGCAACTGCCCAGTGGTTGATGTGCTTTCAAACGCATCTAAGCCTTCGTTATACCAACGCAGTAGTACTTCTTGTGCTGTGTTTTCAAAGTAAGGCACGTGAATGTTCACATCTTGTGTTTGCCCTATACGGTCTAATCGACCAATACGTTGCTCAAGTAAATCGGGGTTGAGTGGTAAATCAAATAACACTAAGTGATGTGAGAACTGGAAGTTACGACCTTCTGAACCAATTTCTGAACACAGTAATATTTGTGCGTTATCGTATTCATCGGCAAAGAATGCCGCAGCGCGATCACGTTCAATAATCGACATGCCCTCGTGGAACACAGAGGCTTTAATTGCTTCGCGTTCACGTAATATTTGCTCCAAGCTAATTGCTGTTTCGGCTTTAGCACAAATAAGCAGTACTTTTTCACGCTTGAGTGTTTTTAGCGTTTCGATTAGCCAATCTACACGGGGGTCAAATAATCCCCAACTTGCGCTTTCACCTTCAAATTCTTGAAATATTTTTTCAGGGAAAAGTGCACGTTGCGCACTGAGTTCGGCATTTTGAATGCCACTCATATTACCCAGTACGGTCATTGCTGTTTTGTATTGCTTAGGTAATGCCATTGGGTAGGCATGTAATTTACGGCTAGGGTAGCCATCAATGCCACTGCGGCTATTTCTAAATAATATGCGTCCAGTGCCATGGCGATCTAATAACATATTGAGTATTTCTTTGCGTGCAGCAAGGTCGCCTTGTTGGGCTTTTTCAAGGATATCGGTGATATCTGTTTCTTTTAATAGCTCAATTAATGTGCCCTTTGCGCTGTCATCCAGTGCTTGTTCTTGTAATAACTGATTAGCAGCTTCGGCAACGTCTTTGTAGTTTGCTTCTTCTTCTTTAAACACGTCATAGTCGTAAAAACGATCTGGGTCGAGCAGTTGTAAACGAGCAAAATGACTACGATGACCCAGTTGGTCTGGCGTAGCGGTAAGAAGAATTAGCCCTGGAATATCTTGGCTCAGCTCAGCCATACGTTGGTATTCAGCACTGGGTTTATTGTTATTAATGCTTAAATGATGCGCTTCATCGATTACTAATAAATCCCAGTCGGCCAACGTAGCTTGTTCAAACCAGCGTTTTTTCTTGGTTAAAAACTCAAGGCTAGTAAGCACCAATTGCTCGGTATCAAATACATTAGGTGAATCAGCAAACGCTTCGTCGCAGCGTTCTTCATCAAAAATAGAAAAACGTAAATTAAAACGGCGTAGCATTTCTACTAACCATTGGTGTTGTAAGTTCTCAGGCACAACAATAAGTACACGGCTGGCACGACCGGTGATAATTTGTTGATGTAAAATCATGCCCGCTTCGATGGTTTTACCTAAGCCTACTTCATCAGACAGTAATACCCGCGGTGCAAAACGTTTACCGACTTCTTGAGCAATATAAAGCTGATGCGGAATAAGATTAGCGCGTTGACCAATTAAGCCTTTAATAGGTGACTGCTGACGTTCAAACTGATGTAACCAAGTTTGATAGCGCAAAGTATACCGATCAAAACGGTCCACTTGGCCTGCAAATAAGCGGTCTTGCGGTTTATTGAACTTGATAAAGTGATCTAAAAAAGTTTCTTTTAATTGTGCTTTTTCACCGTTATCAACACGTTCACCGTGATAGCACAATAACTCACCCTGTACTTCAATAGACTCAACTTGTAATTCCCACTCCTCAACGCTTCGGATCACATCACCAGGATTAAATGCTACGCGGGTTACCGGAGCTTCTGCAGAAGAATAAACACGGTTTTCACCACTGGCAGGAAATAAAATGCTGACTTGGCGGCCATCAATGGCAACAACGGTGCCCAATCCTAAATCTGACTCTGTGTCACTTATCCAACGCTGACCTAAGGAAAAATTCATGTATGTCTCGTCTATGAAGAAAAAGGCGGCTATGTTACCTGTTAGATAACACCACTGCAAGGCGCTATTTGCCTGACTTTTAATTAATTTTATAAGTATGAATTATTACCAACCCTAAGCGCTCATTAGTGCGTCGATTTTGTGGAAAATTCAAACTAAATGATATTTGTCATAAAACAGACTTTTATGACAAATAGACTAAACTCAAATTATACCTAAGTAATTAATCAAGTTTATTAGTAACCACTGATTAGTTTATTGGGTATAGCATAAAAATCATAAAACGTAAGGAAAGTACTATGGGAAAAGCTTCAAATTTTGATAGTAAAATGTATGTGCTAGATACCAATGTATTACTTCACGAACCCCTCGCGTATTTGTCATTCCAAGAGCACCAAGTTGTTATCCCAATGACCGTATTGGAAGAACTTGATCATATAAAAGATAGAAAACACGATGTGAGCCGCGATGCGCGAGTGGCTATTCGTGGCCTTGATGGGGTGTTGAGTCAGGCAACTCCCGAACAAATGTTACAAGGTGTGGCGCTGCCAAGGAATAAACAAGGCGGATCGACAGGCAGCTTAATTATTGTAAACGACCATTTATTTGCCGATTCTATTTCTGGTTTGCCGGGCAATGAAAACGACCACCGTATTATTAATTGTGCGGTGCATTTACAAAACCAGCACAGCGATAAAAAAGTCATATTAGTAACTAAAGATATTAACATGCGCTTAAAAGCCAAAGGGGCGGGGCTTAAATATGTTGAAGACTATCGTACTGATCAATTAATTGACGATATTGATTTACTCACCAGTGGTCATAAAAAAATTGAGGGCGATTTTTGGCAGCATGTCGGCCAGTGTAATACTGAGCAACACGGACGTGAAACAGTTCATCATATCCCTAAAGATTTAATTCCTGATGTGTTTTGTAATGAATATTTACTTGATGATGGCGATCAGTTTGCCGCTAGAGTTAAATCGTATGATGGTGAGCATATTACCATTAAAGATATTGGTGCAGAGCGATTGATGCATCAAAGTGCATGGGGAATAAAGCCAAAAAATATTTACCAAGCAATGGCTCTTGATGCCTTGCTCGACACGTCTATTGAGCTTGTTATTTTAACCGGCCCTGCGGGATGTGGTAAAACTTTACTGGCACTTGCGTGTGCGCTAGAGATGGTGATTGAAAAAGGTATTTACGACAAAGTCATTGTAACCCGTAATACCCCTGAAATTGCAGAATCAATTGGCTTTTTGCCTGGTACCGAGGAAGAAAAAATGGCGCCTTGGTTGGCTGCCATAACCGATACCTTAGAAGTGCTGCATAAAGGTGATGAAAACCCAATTTCGAGCCGTAATTACATTATGGAAAAAGCCAATATTCAGTTTAAGTCGGTGAACTTTATGCGCGGACGTAGTATTCAAAATGCGGTGGTGATTTTACAACCCCGAATTGGAAAGATTTTAAAGTTTTTACCCCCTTGTTTTTATTGGCCTGTAGAAAAAGTAAAAAGAATTTCTCTAAACATGGATTTTTGTAACGACTTTAAGCATTCCCACAATA
>Ga0207905_1000092_pt1 | contig 53773 bp, 32 predicted proteins | sample LinPmetageLP49_FD_184060 | JGI IMG/M metagenome (GOLD analysis project Ga0207905, IMG submission 184060) | Marine viral communities from the Subarctic Pacific Ocean - LP-49 (SPAdes) | ecosystem: Environmental > Aquatic > Marine > Oceanic | place: Pacific Ocean | collected 2011-08-27 | reverse complement strand
ATTTATGCTGTTTAAATTCATTAAAGCTAGAGCGATAGGGTAATAGCTCTAGCTTGGCATACTGGCAGGATCAGTCAATAGCTAAAAAAGATCCTTAGAAAATAATTTGTCTTGGTGAATAGTTACAATCTTATAACCCTTTTTGTGGGGCTGGCGATTTAGTCCTGATATAAGCAGGGATGTCAAAAATATCAGATGGCTTTGGCCTAGCCTTGTTAGCTTTTTCCTCAGGCTTTTTTTCTTTACGAAGGTCATCCGTAACCATTTTAGTACTGGCTCCCGTAGCAATTACCAGTAACTCATAGTTAGTTGCTAGGCTTTCTATTTTTGAAACACCACAAATAACTAAGGCGATTGGGCTTACCTGCTGACGCACTGTATCGGTAATGAGGTTATAACTACCTAGTGAAATTTCATCTTTGCAATTTACTTGTATTATTACACCGGTACTTGATGACATATCAACTTGATTAACCAGTGGGTTATTAAGTGCCCCATCAAGTGCAGTAGTAAGCTCGCTTTCTTCATCGCATTTACCAACACCTAGTACTGCATCACCCTGGCAATCCATAATTTTGGCAAAATCGTTTAAATCAACATTAATAAGTCCCTGAAAACAAAGCATATCGATTAATGATTTTATCAGTGAATGTAGTATTTGGTTTGAATGTTTAAACGCATCGAATAAGCCAATATCGTTACCTAGCACTTCAATCAGTTGGTCGTTTGGGAGTGTGATAACCGCATTAGCATGCTCTTTGAGTTCATTTAGACCAGTTTGCGCTATATTGCCTCTAAACTCGCCTTCACTACTAAACGGCAATGTAGCAACAAATATTATGGGCTTACCTTGCTCACTAGCAAGCTCTGCTATGTAAGGGCTAGCGCCAGTCCCAGTACCACCACCCAACCCTGTTGCACACAGAATTATATCGCAGCCATTAATAAGCGTTAAAAGCTGCTCTTTACTTTCTTCCGCGGCTTGCAGCCCAACTTTAGGGTCTGCTCCAGCACCGTAACCATGAGTGAGCTCTGCACCTATAAGTACCGCTTCATCACTTTGCGTATGCTCAAGTACCACTTGATCGGTATTAACACTGTACAAGTGCGCCTGTTCAGACACACGCTGTTCAAAAATACTGTTAAGCGTATTACAGCCACACCCACCAATGCCAAATACACCGATTGATAAACCATCATTTTGTTGAATTAATTGAAACATAGCTACTCCTTAACTTTAAAAGGAGCATAGCAAACAGGTGCGTCAAATTTTGACGCACCTAAACAAGTTGGAGTTATTTATAGATGTTAGCGGCCGCTTTAAGCTTAGAAATAATTCTTTTCCTCAGCTTTTCTGGCTTAATCACTTCAAGCCAAAAAGCACATTTAAATAGCTCATCAATCAATTGCTCGGTATCCGTAGTTTGATAGGTTAGTAATACATTTTTATCGTCAATATGTTGCTTGTCAGTCAGCTCGCCAAGTTCAATAAACCCTTGATTAACCGCCGAATGGCTAGGCACTTTAACTGTTAACTCGATATCTTCTTGCTTCATACCTTTGTTAATCGCACTGCGCAATGTTTTTAGTTGCTCAGAACTTGGCTCACGTCGTGTTTTTTGCAAAATGTGTATATTGCGGATACGGTAAACCGGCATTTGATAGCATTTATCGTGAAGCTCCCCCACCATAAACTGGGCCATTAAAACGCCGCCCTGCTCAACTAAGTTATAAAAACTTAATTTCGAAAAATTGAGCCAATGAGCCTCATCGTATAGCACCCTATAAAGTTCTGCGCCCACTGCACGCTTATGCTTAATCGCATGCTCAATTTGCGCAACTAACTGATTATCAATATTCACTTTTAACGAAGGCTTAGGCAGAGTCGAAAGCCACTCAGGCACATGGCCATTAACACGTTTTAGTGCCTGCTCTGCTTTAATATGAACTGAGCGTTTAACATCGCTCGGTACAGATTGCGGCAGTAACTGCTCCAACAACAAATAATGTTCAGCTACTTCACTGCTCATGATTTTAGCGCTACCACCTCGCCACTGCGCATTGATAGACCAACCATACGGCTTACTACGCGTGTCTTTTTCAAGACCGAAGCAGCCTTGCTCATATAGGGATTGAAGATCTCTCTGCAGCATGCGAGTTGAAATCTCGAAGCCCCTAGCTGAAAGCTTAGCTTTCAAGTAGGGTGCTGAAACACAATGTGGAGCTTTTGGTATACACTCCAAAAGTAAATTATACCGCTGAATCTGCATTATTTATAAGAACCTCGCTAATCATTTGATATAAAAGACAACTGGGTTTAATTATTTATTGAAGGGATGGTATAAATCTTTCAATGCATCTCATTGTATTTAAAATATCTATGATTTTTTCTTTCTGCTCTAACGTTGATTACCTATTATCATCCCACTGATTTAAGAAATCAGCCAAAATATCACCATGACAAGCCGCAGGTTTACAAAAACAGCCTAATTTCTTACCAGCTAACTTAAATACTTCACTTTTTTCCTTATTTGGAAATTTCTCAAAATCAAAATCATATTTATATTTACGAATAACTTCGTCTCTATCATCACCATCTTCAAACATTGAATAAGGATTGCCCCAATACGATCCTCTACCAATATATTCATAATTAGACGTACTTTTTATGCCTTTGAACTCTATATCCTTTTTAATGTTAATGACTCTCGTAACCATAACTTTAATAATTCTTAATGGTATTTCTAAGGATCTAATGATTTTAATTTCATTACTAAATGATTCACCGTCATCAAAAATTATCGCATGAGTTAATCCTGAGTTATCAATCTGCATAATTTGCTCGGCGATACAAATATTATTAGCTTTATTAACATATCCCGTGACTAATTTATTAGAGTCTTGTAAATAAGAGATTTTAAAATTTTCAATGTCGGTTGTGATATTTTTAACTTTTCGATCAAACTTGCTGAAGCAATTGAATAGGTCGGGGTATACGATTAATATATTATCCATTAGTACAAATGTTTTACGGTAAAATTGAAATCTGAATGGGCATTTAAGTACTCAGTTACTAGTCTGCGATGACAAAAGTGAGGCTCATGCTCACTACATAATAAGCAACTATCCTTTAAGAGGCTTGGTTTTAGTATTCGTTCTATATTTCTTCGAGCCATTAAATTTAAAAAACTCTCCTGATAATGCTCCCATGAGATATAACCTTTTTTATAGTTATTAAGTAGCTCTTTAGTCGGTGCTAAATCTGGAATGTGAACATAATCAGAACCACACAATTCTCTCAAAAAGAATTTTAAATCATCTCTTTTAGCATAAGCAGCTAATTGAGATACATTATTTAAACGGACATCTATTAAGGTGGAAACACTTTCATGCTTAATAAAATTGAAAAATGTTTGAGCATTTTTTTTGGTAAAACCAATCGTATTAATTTTCATATTACCGCCTAATAAATTGATGCTACAAGCTTATAGCAATAGCCAAGATATTCTTCGCCTAAGCTAACGCAAAGGATCCCTTTGAGTATTACGTTAGTTTTTAGCAAACTATCAAACATAGGATCTGTTGCAGCTAACTCATACTGAATTCCATTATAAGAAAAAGAACATCTCCTTTTTCCATTATTAGACACAAATAACTTTAAATCCTCAACCTTAACTAAATATAAAGAATTTTGAATTATGATATTACCAGTGTGTATTTTATTAAATGAAACCCTATCGTTCCTTCCCCAAAGATCATTTGGTAAGTCTAAATAATTTTCTAGCTCATTTTCAGCCAATTTATAATGTTGTACCCAATTAGAATCATTTACTTGAAAATTTTCTGGTTGGTTCATTTTCGGAACATGTTGCCCCAGCGTCATTATTATTTTTTGCATTGGTTTAGCTGGATACTGACCATATGGATTAGTGCACATAACTTGCTTGAGGCTTAAAGCACCCCCTGATTCGTCGCTAACAGGCCTAAACCACTCTTTGGTATTAATGTCTTTGCCTGCTACACAGTGTTCACCGTGTTTTATTGAGTTTGCTAATATAACCATTTCTACTTGCTTCATATATCTCTCACTTTACGTATTATTTAAATATGTAAGTGCGACATATATGCCAAAAATAAAAATATATTAATTATTAAAAATCAAAAAGTTAAAAACAAGAGACAAAAACACCGCAAAAAAATATAAAATAACTTACTTTATAGTAAGTTACTTTATATTTAAGGTTTGCACTTATAGCTTATTTAATTTGTTGGTTAAGAGTTGAAATTAATAAGAAAAGAGAATCTACCATTAGCTTTTGAACCATTGTTTAATATGAACTCGGACTTTATTTTATCGAAAGTCCATGAGGCTTTACATGCTTTATTTCGGCAATTAGCAGTGAAGTAATCACTCGAAGACTGACTCACACTTTCAGGCTTTGAGGCTTCACTACAAACAGGGCATTGTTTTAAGTATTTTGAAATATTACGTTTAGAAACTATTAAACTGTATAATTCATTATTTGCGTGTTTTTTAGCATTTGCCAATTCATTATCTGTCAGGTAACAGTCATACTTTCCATCATATAATTTACTTATAGAATTCGGTAATTTCACTGGAAAATCAACTAAATACTCTTTGACTATAGTTTTAATGATCTGCTGCTGAAGCATACCTGCTAAGTGTTCCTTACCTAGTATTGTAATAGGAGAAATGGCTAAAATTCTATCGGATTCAATTAACGGGTTTACTTCTGGACAAACAATCAAAGTTCCTTGCACTATTTCATTATCTTTAATCTCTTCGATTAAAGGCTCTGGTATAGCAATTACTCGTGCTACAACATTAGTGTTTCTTAGTAATACCCATTCGCCTTGATTTGTATCCTGGAGATACAATTCAAATGTATTAGCATGTTTTAACTTGATCCCCATACTGTCCTTTTTTAAAGACCAGCCGAGATTCATAAAAACTTGTTTTAATATCAACTCTATATAGTCTTTATAAAGAACAAAATTCTCTTGTTTTTTCTCTAAAATTTGCTGTGGTGTCAATCGTTCAGTATTTGAATTTTTTAACCACTTTCTCCACAAAGATGCTGCTCTAGAGTAATTTTTATCATGCACCAGAATATTAGTTTGTTTTAGCTCTATTGGTAATTGTACTGCCCTTGGTATCGAACGATATAACTGTTCAGATTTAAGTTGTGATAATTTACGAAGGTTCGCATTTACTTTATCTATACTAGCTTCTGTTTGCTCTTGTAGCTTACCAACATCATTTTCTACAAATGCCCTCCCCCAATCTTCAGATACCTGAGTTACCAACCTATGATCTTTACCATTACCATCTAATGTACCAAACTTCTCAATAAAACCGGTTATTTCTTCTAGTCGCATTTTATATAAAGATAAATAATTAAAAATATGATCAATCAACTTTGCGTAGACAATGTTTTCATATATTACAACCTCATCCTCACTCACTTTTGCAAGTAGCTTCTTAGGGATAATCCCTACAACTGTTCTTTGTTGCCAGCACTCAGAGTGTGCAACCAAATGACTTTGGTAATTATTTGCATAACGTTTTACTCGGCTTGTTGGAAGTAACTCTGTGTCATACCGCATACTCATTCTTGGTGCTGAATTGATTTGAAATAACACTCCATTTTCAAATACTTCATCAATACCCTTATCTAATTCATTTGGCGTAATATCTTTGCTTATTTCAGGGGGTAAAAAGTGACTAAAATCGGCTAGACTCAAGCTTTCATACTTATCATTTATTTGTTTTATTGCATCAAATATTATTGTTAGCTGTTGTTGCTCTTTAACTATCTCATCATTAGTAAATAACTCTTTAGTATCAAAAAAGGATATAGAGCTAGTGTATTTAGTCTCAATTTCTGAAGGTAGTAACGGTTCAAATAATACTCTTTGTTCAAAACCTAATTTTGTATCAGCATTAACCAGGGCATAGCGCCCTGACTGAATTTTTGACACATCATTTAGCTTAATCTTTTTTGATGTTACCCTGTCAAATAACATCTTTAATAAACCCCTTCCTTCTTCCTTAATACTTCAGCTTCAATTATTTTTTCGCCCTTAGTACCATCACCATTAATTGATTTAAAAAGCTCTTTGTAACCGGCTTTCAATTCTTCAAGCTTTTCAATCGAAATATCATAACGCCCCAGTACTTTACCTTTCCTCAACACTCTAGTAATCAACATGTGCTCCAATGCATCAGGAGCTTGCCCGCCACAATCTTTATAAACTGATATAAATCTTAATGCCTGACTTTCCAGACGATTTCCCCAACCAATATCAAATTGACCCTCCAAAATCATTGTAAAGTTGGATTTCAATAATTTTTGTAAAATCCCCTGAATTAACTGTTGATGTGTGTGTTGCGCCTTTACAAATAAATCAGTTACCGAGTTAAAGTCTATAACCGTATGTTTACTCGCTTTCGCTCGCCAGTGTAGTGGTTTTTCTTGTTTTTCAAGATCAAGTGTAAATGCGCGATCATGCGTTTTATCTGCAAATTCAAATGTAGTTTCATCATGGTTTGCCGTACCCATGAACCAAGTATTCGGTTTTAACAATATCTTTCTATCCTCGACAAAGTGTTTGGGAGGGTTAACTACTGATGAGTCCATTAAAACAACTTTACGTTCAAGTTCATTTTGTTCCATCGCTGATAAAAATTCTGCAAAATATTGCTCTGGCCTTGATAAGTTCATTTCATCAAGTAACACAATATTAAAACGATTACTAAATGAAGGTGTATGAGCACGATAGATCGCCTGTAAGCATTCTTTTTCGTAATAACGCTTCTCAAAGGCATTATAATGACCAATCAAGTCATCTCTATCACGCCAGCCAGCTTGCACTGGTACAGGAGTAACTTGTCCACCCACTGCTTTTGCAAACGCATTTACCAAGCTCGTTTTACCTGTGCCTGATATCCCTTGAAAAACATGTAAAGGGCTTAATGCTAAACCCGCAATAAACTTTCTAATTACTTCCAAGTCATAATACAACTCAACATCTGTCGATGTTGCTATTCGGTGCTGTAAATCTTCTGTAAATTCTTGTAATGAATTTATTGGTTGAGCAGCAACTGGTTCACTATGTTTGCGATCCATTAAGGTTAGTTCTTTAAATGTTTCTTGAGACTGTTGCTTTTCTATTAAATCATCCAGCTGGGCACGAATAGCTTCAATACTGTGAGTTAATGCCGCATTGCTGGCTTCCAGTAAATCTTTATGCTTTTGCAGCTCAAGTTTTTCCAGCATACTTAATTTGTATTTACTTTCTCGTCCCTTAACTTCTTGATAACTTTGTTTTAACTCTCGAAGTTCTTCTTCTAATTCTTCTGCTTTTTCCTTGTAGTAGTCAAGCTCTTCTTCAAGATCATCTTCACTTCTTCCTTTTAACTTATTACGTGTGTCTTTTAACTCTTTTTCTAACTCATCCATTCGTTCAAGAACGGCAACTGGAGAGCCAAGCTCTTGAATTCTTGCTTCCCTTTCTAGTTCTTTATAACTTTGTAGGCGATCTGTTAAATCTTTTATCTTCTGTTCGTCACGCTTTCTGTAAACATCCAAATTTTTGAGTTCATTTTCCAATGAAGCTTTTACACTTTGAAATTCCTTTTGGCAATCTTCATATACTTGCTGCTTCCAACTATCTTGAGATTCAAGCTTACTCTTAAGTTGCTCACTTAATAGCTTGTTTTCAGATGCTTTCTTCTCAAATTGAATCTGTTTTTTTTTCAAAATAGATTTTTCGTTTTCAATGCTTTCTCTAATTGCAGAAAAATGAGCTTTCTCTTCTTCTTTTATCAACACTTGTCTACGAGCATTTTCCTCAATCATTTTCAGTTCATCAGCTCTTCTTTGTTCATCTAATGATGATATTTTTTGTTCTACTTTTTGATATTCTTCTTTAAGAGATTCCAAGGCTTCTTGCCTTTCAATAGCGAAACCTGCTTTAGCATTTGCTTCTTGTTCGAATAGTACTTTTTCTTTTTTAGCTAGCTGCTCAAGTTTTGTTAATACACTGCTCTCTTTTGAGCTTAGAGATTTTTCCTTTTCATTTACTGAAGATAACTTTTCTTTATACTCATTTTCTTCTGTATTCAATTTTTCCATTCGCTCCTCAATCTCAAATTTGCTTTGATCTTGAGTCTTTTTTATTGTTTCATTTTCATCAATTAACTGTTGAAGCTTTAAAGTAAGCTCTGATAATTTTTCTCTTTCATCTACATTCAATTTACTTACAAGTTTCTCCTCTGTAGTCACACCTATTTTTTTAAACATATTGTTTAAAACACTACTTGATGTTGCTGAATTAGGTTTTTCTGCAACAGGTATTGCAGGACTATTTCTTCTATTTGTACCTTTCTTGGCCATAACTTAATCCACTAATATTTTTTTTAAAAACTTGTCAACAATGTTGATGTAATGTAACGCTTGCTCTCGAGTGTATTTGGTATTATTACCATGTGAAGCTTCATCTCGATCAAACGATAAGGAATAGACTTCGTCGAATAAAAGCACATCACTTATTAAGAAACTCATAGGATGATGAGAATACTCTTGCATAGAAATAAATATTGTTGCTAAAAGCGAACGCATGGTTGAGCTTCGCCCTATTGCAGTTTGGAATATCTTTCCTGGTTGCACCTTTAAAACGGTCTGAATTTGAGTATTTGTTAGCGTTGTTGCTGTTTTTAGTAGTAAAGTTAATTCTCGTTTTTTTTTGTCATTACTAAGGTTTGGTGTAGGTAAAACTTCCACTCGTTTAAGAGGTTTTTCAACAAGTATGTTTTTACATATAACTTCAACAATTGAACCACAGCTATTTATAACGCTACGGTTTAAACTAAACTCTGAATTCTTATTGCATAGCAGTTTTTCTTTATCATTTAATAATTCAAATAATGGTTCAATCAACCCATTAATTGAGTGAGCACTGGGATATTGAATTAACACCTCTAGCCTTGCTTTTTCTTGCATTAACTGAAGGTTTTCTGTGTAGGTCAACTCTTCATCTTCATGGTTGAATCGTGAGAGAACAAACTTCTGTAAATCAGGCAATGCCTTACTTGCTTGTTCAAAAAGATCATGCATCCAGCTTGCTTTATCACTAAGTGAAAATGGGTCAATGAAATCAAATTTATAACCAGATGACCTATCAGCCCACACCAGAATGTAGTCGGAACTTGATGCCTTTGAGGACAAAATAGCTCTATCCGATGATTTAGCTAAACTATCAACATCGTCCATAACATTAAAAGCTACCCACCTCGCATCACTATCTTTTTTGATAATATCATTGAGTATGAACTCATCCGCTTCATTAGGTGCATTAATGTAGCGCCTTACTTGGTATGCCTGCTCTGTTCTACCTGACGCTCTATCTAATTTAAATGCGAGCTTATTGTTTAAGCCTACAGGCTCTAACTCATTTGATTCGTATGCAACTCTAGGCAGCCACTTTCCTGTAACAGCACATTGAAATATTAACGCTGACGTAATATCAGCATCCTCATTAGATTCTAATAACTTAATACCTTCAGAAGTTATTTTGAAGTTTTTATCTAACCAACCATTAGGCTGCATAGTTGCAGTTAGAATATACAAAACCATATCTTCTTCTAACCCTAGCCATTCTGCTATTTGGGTTGAAGTTAAGCTTCTACTGCCTGTTACTTTTATAAGTTCAAGAATTGTTTTTTCAAATAAATTTAACATCCGCCCTTTCGGTGATGATAAATAAACTTCCTTGCTGTACACCGGCCAGGCAAACAGCTGAGAGTGCTTTACCCTAGGAAATTCTGACATTCTGTAATAAGTATTAGCAAACAATTCCTTTCTCCTTTTGGCATAACTCACTATAAAACTTAGGGAAGCCAACAAGTACCCTCTCTTCAGATGAGCAACTTTCACCCTCAGGCATTAATTGATTTAAATGCTCGCTAGCGAGACTTTTGTCACCAACAACAATTAATAATCTTTTTTGGCGAGACATAGCTACGTTAATACGATTTGGAATTCTTAAAAAACCTAACTGATTGTTCACAGACTCCTTAGTTAAAGTATCAGGCTCTTGCCAATGCCTTACCGTTGAAAGTAAAACGACATCAAATTCTTTCCCTTGAAAAGCATCTACTGAACCTACACGGAAACGCTCGTCACCATTTGATAGACTTGTATATTCTGTTGCTACTACATTTCCAGCCACACTTTTTTCCATCACTCCATTACTTATCATTTTTTCAATAATCAAATCTCTTTGGGCTGCATAAAACGTGATAATCCCTACACTTAAATCGGGCCTTGCTTGTAGAATCCTATATGCTTCATCAGCAACAATAGTTGCTTCACAATCCCTATACTTGGAGCCATTTTTAGAGCGCATTTTTCCCTGAGCTTGAGTAACATTAATCCATGCAGCAAGCTTTCCTTCATAGTGAGGTACATCAAGTGGGAAATTAGAATCATCCAAACCTGCCTTTATTGGTGGTAAACCAAATAACTCATAAAACTCACGGCTTATAAAGGCACCTAATTCTGGATGCATACGAAATTGAGTATCCAACATGACAACCCGTTTATGATCACTTGAACCATCTTGCTCAAACTTCATTAATGAATGATATAAACGCTCAAATAAACTTTGTTTGAGCAGCTCTTGATCTGTTATATCAACTTCATTTTTTTCTTGAAGTTCTTTCTCAACTTTAGGCTCTAACATATGAGGTAACTGACGGTGATCACCAACCAGTACAACTCGCCTACTAGCCATAGCCATAGGAATCATCAAATCTAATGGGTTTGCTCTAGCCGCCTCATCAACAATAACGGAATCAAAATGTATATCTCGACTATGCTCAACAGATTTGATGCCAGCCATCGGAGCACCCGCAGCTTGCTGACACGTAGCCCCCAACACAGCACTGTACTCAGAAAGAGAGCTTTTTACCTGCTTCTTTTCAACTGATAAAGCTTCTAAGTATTTATTACGGAAATATAATTGCCCTAGTCTTGGGGTACTCATCAAAGAAAGCTCCAATTCATCAACTAGGCTATTTAAACTCTTTAGCTCTCTAGAATTTAACCATCTTTGATTCGGGAGTATATATGTGTCTTGAATTGCCTCAATAAGCTCATTTTTTAGAGTTGATAATTTTTTATAATTAACACTAAAAGTATCGAAACTTTCAAACTTGGATGCTATAGCACAAGTCGTATCACTTTCTTTTAATATGGTAATTAACTGTGCTAAACGTAACTCGCCGTCATCAGCATACGCTACTTTTTTTGTTCTAACGGCTCTTGTTGCAACTAATAGCTTTTCCTTAAATACTTTAGTTAATGAAAATGCTGAAATAACAGAAAAGCGCTCCAATAAACGTTCAATGCTTTTATCTTGTTGTTGAGATACTTTAATTCCAAAATCAATTGCCAGTCGTTTCATATACTCCTGCAAAAACTTCAATTGCTCATAAATATCATGTGGTTTGATGGACGTTTTTATCCGAAAAATAGTTGAAGTAATAAGTTCAATAAGCTGAAATTCGCTATTGGTAGAAATTTCTTTTTCAATTTCAGGGGCAAGTTTATTAATTATTTTCTGAGTCCAGCTATCTACCGATGTCGTTTGCTGCTGACTTAAATCACCAACCTTTCCTCCTACTTTTATCGCTGGAAGCCCAAATACTCCTGATCTTGCAACAACATTATCAACAGCATCGTGTTGATAACTAGTTAACAATACTTGGTGCTGAAGTGAAGCATTAAGTTTGTTACCTTCTTCAGCAATACGTTGCTGAATTGCTGAAATAACTTGAGTCTTACCTGTTCCAGGAGGACCAATAATCAAGGCAATGTCAGGTGTATTAAGCGCTACTTTTAAAGCTTTCTCTTGCTTCGAAGTTAATGATTTACCTTGTAACTGTTTTTTAAGGGAACTAGTTACTGCCCTAACCTTTTTCACCTTTACTTCAGGTGGCTGTATACCTTCCAAGATGAATTTTAATTGCGGTAAAGGATTTGCTGACTCTTTTAACAACTTAAATGCTGTTTGCTTACGTTCATGCTGCTTTAACACTCCATTTAAAGAAACATACATGACACCTTTTTGTGGTGGACGTTGGCGCAAATTAGCAATTAAGTCGTCATTTTTAATTGCTATTTTACTTAACAGTAAAGGTTTAGCATCACTTTCAAATTGATGCTCAGTAGAAGAAAGCCAGCTAGGTGGTTCTTTACTAATCTGTAACTCTGCATCATATAATGAATAAGACTCCCCAAGCATTTCTAATTGACTTTTATATTGTTCAAAAAAATGCTTTAGCTTCTCACTACCAACCTTGAACTTAAATCTTATCTCTTCATCTGAGTCACTTGAAGCCGCAGTATATTCAATAAACCCCGCAGCTTTAGCTACACGCTCATGTTGTTGCCAATCCATTTCAGAGTACTTTTGCCAAAGCCTAAAATAGCTGGCAGAATCTTGTAAGTGTTGCTCAAGAGATAATTGATATTTATTAGATTTAAGCTGGGTTTCAATTGACTCTACAGTAAACCGATGCTCACCATAATAAACATATAAATTGTCATAAACGCCATCAAAAGTGCGAATAGATGTCAGTAACCATTCATTTTTTACTTTATCGATAATTGCTTTATAGTCTATTCCAATAATGTGAAATGTTGTTTTAGAATTAGCAATAAATTCTACAAACACACCTGAATGATTTTCTTTAGTAAAAATAAACTGATCGAAAAGCCATTCTTCAGCAGATTTAAAGTCTGTCACTTTGCGATCAATTTTATTAATCGCATCAATAACTATATTTTCTAATTTAAAAGTAATATCTTCATTGTAACTATCAAGAATATGCGCATAACGAACGGCTAATGCGTTACTGTTTTTATAGCATGCAACACTTATAACCGAATCAGCAATAGAGTGACTAACAGATATTGCCAACGCTGAATTATTAAAGCTCACTTCTGAAAATAAATTTTCAGCTCCTTGTTTTGCATAATAACTACCACTTTCTTCGAATAGCTCAACTAACTTACCTACCTGCCAATTTTTATTAGCGTCATGCTTGTCTTCAAAAGTAAGTTCAACTACAGCCTGCTGTAAACATTTAGTATTTAATAATTCCATTTAAACCTCACACTAGCTGCCAGCAATAACTAGCTAATAAACTTTGATACTCAGGATTTTTCTCTGCAGCTTTTGGCCAAGTTGTAAATAGATAAGGGTTATGCATACCTCTTCGGTTAAAGGGTATTCTTTGCTTTCTACTGATAACATGTTCTTCAGTAGATTTTGTTCTTGATATTTTGCAAACAGCGCTAGATTCAGGAAGAAAATAAATATCTCCATTTTCCATAGATATATTTAAATCAGCTTCACTTTCAAACCACAGCTCAGTGTTATAAGGTGAGGAATTGAAGGACAATGATCCTCCATCACAAATCACTCGAAAATGATTCGTAGAAACCATTTCTTGATTACTATACTCTCCACCGTCTTCATTAACCGTAGGTTCAAAAATAAATTGTTTAAATACTGCATAATGTTCAGTGCCAACCTCTGCTGGACAAAAAGGGCATTTCTGCTTTTCTGACTGCTCAATGTAAAAGTAGTCTCCACCACACCCTGGACACTCAATAAGATGATCTAACGCTTCTTGAATAGCATCGCGCCACCGCGCCATTGAAGGTCTTTTATATGATTCATTTTTACCTTGCTCAAAGCATTCTGAAAACAACGTAATTAGTTTTTTGTTTGCAACAAGATTAATAGATATACCTCCAGTACTCTCATTGCTATCATCATTTGAGTCATAAACCCAGGGTAGTTCACCTTTATAAGCTTGTTCCTCTACAACCTCTGGTTCACCATCTTCAACATAAACTCCTTTATAAGGATGCTGATGAGTTAATAGCTCAAACGTCATCACTGCAAATGACCATTGATCAGTCAAAGCACTAACAGGCATTTCATTTCTCACAACTTCTGGTGCACCATACCCTGGGGTATGTAAATGCGTATACCCTTCTCTTTCATTAAAACAAAGGTTGTCACAATCTATAAACCAAACTTCTGAATATCGAGCATCTTTAGATACAAAAATGTTAGCTGGTGATATATCGCCATAAGCATATCCACGGCTATGAAGTTCGGCTAATGTTTTAGCTGCCTTAAGCAAAATATCTAAACGTCGCTTTAAACCACCAGTTTTAATAAATTCACTAACACTCTCATTATCAACCAAATCATTAAAACTAGTTTCCAAAACTTCTTGTAGTGGTATCAGTCCATCCATAAGTTCAAGAACATAACCAATCCTAGGCTTTACAATTTGTATTTTTGGAAGTGCCAAATTTAAATCCGACAGGTTTTGCCTCAAACACCATGATATTTGATCATTCCATTTTTTAATTTTATCGGTATCTTTAGTATTTAAGATTTTAACTAAAATCCCATTCATTTGGGTGGTGCAAACAATCCCTTGGCCACCTTCACCAACCCGAGATTTTAATTCATAAGCGTTATCGAGTTTGTCATAAACCGTACTTTTTCGTTTTTCAGTCATTTAATATTACCACTGCAATTGTTTTATCATCGGTATGATTAGGTGTTGGCCATGCTTTTAATAACGTCATTAATTTCTTTTTTAATGCTCTACAACTTTTACTTTTAGCATTACTTATTACTGATGAGCTAAACCCAACATGATCATCAATATCCTCTGATATTCCATCAGTCATTAATGTTATCCCTTTTTCGCCTTCAGCAAGACAGGTTGAACCTATAAGCCAATCTGAAAGCTTCTTACTAATGCCCAATCCTGTTGTTTCATTAGAAAAAGTATCTGTCTCATTAGATGACAGTTGCCGGAGATTAGAAACAATTTCACCATCTCCAACTTGAAAGTACCGGAATTGACCTTTGTTATTACCCCAAGTCAACAACAGCGTTGTTACGGCATCATTTGAGGAAATATCAGAAGCTTTTAATTCACATAGCCAATTTGAATAAATCAAAGTCACTAACTCTTTATCGGATATATCAAAAGCGCTACGCATACAAACGTCTATAGCAATATTTACTGCTAATTTGGAGCCTATATCAGAAAGCTTTCTCGACCCCATGCCATCGGCAACAGCAGCCACCCAAAAACCATTAGAAATTTTGCATTTAGCAGCATCTTGATTGGCTCGCTGCTGCTCTATATGAGCAGGGCCAATTAAAGTGGCTGTAACAAATTTAATACTCATCAAATAATACTTTTATAACGGAATATCTAAATCATCATCTGCCAATTCTTCAACCACATAGTCTAGAGTCATCACATCATTAGGCTTCTGACTCCTTGAATGGTTTGATACGCTCATCGTTACCGCTCGGAAGAAACGAGATATTTCAGAAGCATTTTTAGCATAAAATAGAGGAGCTTCTAAATCATTGCCAAAAGACTTAAGTAGTTCATTATCAGCATCTGCCCCTATTGATAAAGCAAATCGAGTTGCTTTTTTCGCTCGGTCACTTTCAAGTAATTTAGTAAATGAAGCTTGATAAGCGTCGGTTGGATAACCATCTGACGCTAATATAATGACAGGGCGATAAGCCCTTGAAGGTATAAGTTCTTTATCTTCAATTATTCCCCTAACTAGATCACAAGCTTTTCCTAATGGAGTTCCACCATCAGCCACTAAGGTATCCACATGTTCAATCTGATGAGCAGGAATCATTTTTAGATGTGTTTTTGCACTACCACCAAACGTAACAACCGTTAGGTGAATTTCTGCTCTCATTCGCCCTTCTGTTGAAAAACTAGTGATCATGTCTTTGAGCGCAGAGTTTAGAGCTTCAATCTTGCCTTCTATTCCCATACTACCACTCGTATCAGCCATGATAATTACGGGTAAAGGGCGAGCTTTTGTTGCTACAAATTTATTTAGTTCCATGTAAAATCCTTTAAGTTTGATTAACTCTGTGTCAATCAAACTTTAATTAATGTAAATGTTTATGATTATGCTTATATGGACGAACTTTTCTTAAGTCCTTGTTACGGAAGGTAGTTAAAACAGTTCCTTTTGATGACATAACAAGTTGAACACCATTCATCTTTTTTAGCTCTGGTTCAATGTCACCGTATTTTTTAATTTCCTTATTACCAATCACATGATAAACCGCACGTCTTGAATGAATTACTCGGCCATATTTATAAGCTAGCATTACCTGCTTTTTAGATATCCCTCTTTGTCCCTCTCTAACCAGAGCGTGTTTACTATTGGTTACTTCAGGTAATACAAAAAATCGGTCATCCTCTGTGACAATAAAAGCCATTACGTTTTCCTCATATGATTAGATAACCATATAAAGCGAAAACCATTCCAAATATAAAAAGCTATAAAAACAATAGGTTAATTATTTTTTAAATCGTAGCGTATAAAACAAATTACATTTTGGTAATTTTTATTACCTTAATGTAATTTGAGTAAAAGAGTTTGATAGCTATGATTTATTTATATATAAAACAGTTTTCCAATCAAAGCCGTTTCTAAGACTCCCATTTTCCCACGCCTCAAACATTTGAAATAGTTGGTTACTAACATCTTTAAAATTAAAATAATGTTTATTCCGCGATAAATCATGGTTCCAATAGCCAACACCTTGGTCAAAACCAATACAATATTCGTTACCATTTTTGAACTTGAGAGTAAGCTCTCTTCGGTGTGAAATATCAGCTTTGTTCTCATGCAAATCAATAAAACAAGGTAACTTAATACCTTCCTTAAACCACAAGTTAATTACCTCAACCATATCTGATGAAATATTCCAGTCATGATTTATAAAGCGTCCAGTTCCCGGCTTAGATGAGAATAATGTCTGTAGTTCAAATGAAGTTTTAGAATTAAAAGGCAACCCTCTAATAATTTCTCCTAACATAATCATGTACCAAGGTGATTGAAGGTATCTATCTGTATAAGCAACCTCTATTAACTCACCATCTTTAAATTCATTTGCTAACGGCTCATATTCTTTACAAATGAATGCCCAAAACCTGTCACCAAACGATTTTATTTCACCATTAAGCTCAGTGCTAAACTCAACTCTTGCACCGTCAGATAGGTTAACAATCCACTGGGATGTATCTATTTCACTAAATTTAAAATCTTGCGATAAGCTAGATTTAACTAACATGTCCTCACTATTACTTTCTAACCAACGTCCATTGGGTGACAACATTTCTGCGCTTTGACTAGCAATTGAAACTGATTTATTAGCAGACTCAACCAGAGCGACCATATTGCCATTTGTTAACTCTTTATTTGGTTTTAGTAATTTTATACCCAGTTCTTTATATCTAAGTAGGCTACGTTTTTCTATTTCTCCCAATTGTAGATTTGGCAGAACAAAGGACAACTCAACTCCATTAATTTGGATCATTTGGTAAATGAACATGTGGACTTGCCTAGCGTCAAGATCCCACTCATTAGTTTCTTCTGACAACCAAACCTTAATCGAATTCGCACCTTTATTTATTTGGTGTGAAATAAATTCTTTTATCGATTCATGACAATATTTGGATTCCGTTAAATACTCAAACTCAGTGGGCAGTGATATAAACTTTATAAAGTCATTACCTAACCATTCAGTTGCAGCTTTTCTGTCTAAATGATTGGCATCATGTCTTGTATTTGAATCTAATAAGCATGAAGAACAAGCTTCATCACAACTTGATAAACAAGCTAAATTTGAGTGCATATCAACCAATAGTTTACCGATGAAACGGGCTGCACTAGTAGCAAACCCAGCACCACCACTTATTGCATCATAAAGTTGTATGACCATCGCAGGTAAATTTGAATTCAGATCTCTAGAAGGTCTAACTGCATAACCAATTTCAGATGTAGAGATACCTAATTTATGAGCTAATGCGTTTCTTAATGAAACAGCTAAAGTTAACGCAACTGTTTCTCCTTCATCAGATACATCGATATACTGACCTGTAATCGGATGCTTTAATGTCAATTCAAATGCATCTGTCAAGCTTGTGCACCCAATGTGAATATCAGAATGTACAGTGGCGCTACCATCACATGCTGGCTGATAGCCATCAGAATCTTTAGATTTAGGGGTCGATGTTATTGGTCTATGTTCCGAAGTAGGTGATAACCCTGTTGGGAACTTACTATCTATTGTCATCGACTCTGCTTTACCGCATGATAAACAAACTGCGAAGCCCGTTCCATTCTCTCCTGATGAGTGTTGAAATAAAGTTGCATTACTACCATAACTCATGAATCCAGTAGCAGGGTTTGGAAGCGGGAATTTTTCACCGTTTAGTGATAGCCAGCCTGGTTGAACTGGAATATAGTTCTGTCTAGTAATATCATTACCAGGAGAGTCAAAAAAGTCAGTAACAAAGCCTGTTGGTTCAATTGTTTTTTTAATTAAAGATGAATGTATATTGCGACTGCAACTAGAACACTTAAGTTCGTCCGAGGTAGAACTAGACCTATCAATACCCGTTTGACCACAGTATCTACACAGCCATGCCACATCAAACTTTTGTGCCTCTCTAGCACCACTACCTAGTTTTTGCCAATTAAGTGAAATTCCAGCAGAGCGAAATACTCGTCCATCAATAACTAGTTGTGCCCCAGGAGCATACTCTCTAATTGCCACAGCCAAATTCCGGCTAGGCATATCCCTTAATTGAGAAATATTATCTTCACGAAACTTAGCTTTAGATTTTATCCCTTCTTTTTCACGTCTAAAATCAACTATATTAGAGTTGTTCAAAGTAACCACATCTGTTGGGAACCCATAGCCAGGTAAGAAGGCTTTTCCTGCTAATTCTTTTAAAAGATACTCTTTTCTATGTCTGGCCAACTCAAGAGAAATTCTATACTCAAATGGAGAGTCTTTTGTCGCACTTGTTAGTGCTGAACTTAGATTGTTCAGTTGAGATAACCATAAAGCCTGTAGCTTTTCTATTGCTTTTTTAGATGAGTTGATGATACTTCGAACTTCATTCCCAGCTAAAGCCGTGCCTCTCACTAAGCTTTTTACAGCTTCTTCAATTGGATCTGAGGCCGAGTCCATCCAAGCTTTGAATTTGTCACAGGTAGATACAACACCATCTTCAGATTCGAAGAACCACTGCAAATTTAAAGATGTTTTTTCTTTATCAGTATTACCAATAACATCCCTTAAATATACTGATAACAACAGAGAATTTACATGGCGTGAAACCAATCTAGATGAATCTAATGAGATTTGAGGTGCGGGTATTTTCGTGACAAATGGCCAGGCTGTATCATTGAATACCTCGCTATCATGAGGGTTACTTTTACATAATGTGTATGCTATTGCTCTTGACTCATTACTTCGCCCTGCACGCCCAGCTCTTTGCAAATAATTAGCCGGATGAGGAGGCACGTTATTCATTACGACAGCAGAAATACCGCCAATATCAACACCCATCTCCATTGTTGTTGAACAGTTGAGAACGTTTACTTTTCCTAGTTTGAAATCGTCCTCGTAAATTTTTAGCCGATCAGCTGACTGTTGAGCTGAATGTTCAGCTGTACGATAATAAAAGCCACCCTCTAACACCCTGTCATTTATATCAGTCCAGAGGTTAAGTTCTCTCATTTCTTTTATTTCAGAATTATTTTTAATGAATTCACGAACTCTTGATAAATCAGTTTGAAAATCTCCTGTTTCTTCAAATGCATCCCACAACTGAGGTAACTTAATAGGTTTACAGGAATATGATTTTGGATCAAAACTCTTAAGGTGAGTGGGTAAATAAGGGGTTAACCCGGTAAATGTTGTATCTAAAACTTTATTTGTTGATGGACATAAAAATCCATCACACATAAGGCTAAAAGATATGTTTCTTCTATCTAAATAAAATTTACCGTTATCATTACTCAATAAATTATATTTTGGGTTAGTTAAATGACTCCATGCCTTGGCTAACCAGTCATTAATTAATTGTATATCCGTTTCGTTATCTAATTTTAGACTTCCTCCTAAAGCTAGTAACTTCCCTAAACGATTAGCAACGTTTTTCTTTATAGAAGGCCATTTTTTTACTCTGTTTTCATTACTATCATCACTTGTTGGACTAATAAGAGTTTTGGCTGCAAACTTAAAGCCAATCCATTGTCTCCAATCATCATCAAGCTTAAAGTAGCTGTTATCTCTTACATAAAAATCTAAACAAATTTTTAAAAAATCTTTCCAGTCTTGTAAGGTTAATTGCTTACTGGACCAATTATCCGGTAAGTCCGTTATTTTACCTAAATTATCATATGTGAGTTTAACCAATCCTTGAGTCTCTAGGTTATGGTAAACCTTAGGCCTTCTAATAAACTCCCGAGTAAGCAGCATATCCGCTACTTTACGTTTTCCCGTATCAGTACCAAATATTTCTTGGTTTGCATATTTGTTATAATGGAGAATGTTGGTATTAATATCTTCTTTAAGCATTAATTCTGTAAGCATTTCTTCCCAAGAAATATTTACAAACTTAAGAGTAGAGCTTCCACTTAATTTAGCATTAATCTCTTCATCAATTTCAGCAGCTTTTGCTGGCATTATAGCCCTTAACTGATCTGCTAGCTTCTTCAGCTCTTCAATATTTGTGTCATCATCAAGACGTTCCTGTTGAGGGGATAGTAATTGTTTCTTTTTAATGATTTCAAAAACTAACCCTCTTAGTTTACTTTTTTCAGCTTCCTGCTGCATTTTTACCGCCATCCGTGCCGTACCTTGACGGCTATCAGTAAAGGTGATTAACTTTCTACCTCTTCCTGGCAGGCTATTGGGTCCTAATCCATCAACAACTTCTGCATCTGGGCAGAACTCTAATAATGTTGGTACAACGTTAGCTACATAGAATGGAGAGCCAAGCATTGCTCTTCTTATTGGTTTATTTCCTGAATAGCCTTTATATGAACAATTTCCACATTCATTTTCATAGTCTTGATATAGATATAACGTAATATCTTCCTCTAAGCCTCCAATAAGCCCAGATGTTTTATTAATACCAACACTTATAAAATTCCCTTCCCTATCTGGAGAAGCTAATAATGTAATTGGTGAAATATAATGCTTTTTATTTGAAGATCTAGAAGTCAATTCTTCAGGATCTTCATCTACGTCTACTAACAATGAAAATTCATCAGATACATTTGTTTCTCGTTGAGCAATTGCATGGTTTTTCTCAACAGCAAGCAAGTGAGGTTCATTGCAGTCATTACAAAAACCGACTTCACAAACTAGAGCAGTACAGTCACACCGACTTCTCTGTGCAACATACACATTACCAAAAGGCCAGTGATCTTTTAATACGGTACTGTCTTTTGTTGGACAGTTTGGATCTATACAACTCCATAGACCATTTAGCATTCGTTGAAAGAAATGCGCTCTTACTTTCAGAAATGCTTGAGAGCTTTTATCTGACTTAGTCCCTGTTAATAAGTCTACCCACTTAAGAACTAGCTCTTGATTAAAATCATCATGTGGAAATCGCCCTTGAAGAAACTCGACTAAATCCGTTAACTTAATAGGTTTGTCACTTTGAACAAATTTATCTCGAATTGTCTTTGCAACTTCTGATTGGCATAAAGCTTCAAACCTTTTAGTTGAAACATCAGGATCAAAGTCCTTTGCTTTATCTGGTTTATTCGCTTCAATAGCTGATATTTGCGCTAAGGAAAGAGTATTCTTAATATTAAAGCTCACCTTTGGTATTGCTCTCTTACCACCAATGACCACGACTTGGTTTGGTGATACTCCTGCAAGCTCAGCTAAAAAATTTTGTAGCTGTGCTTCAGCATCTTCATCAGCAATTGTTGCCGACGTTGCGACAAACCTTACATTCTTAGCCTCTACACCAAAAGCTTGCAGCACTCGCCTTAATTGCATTGAGAGTTCCGCTGCTTGTGAGCCAACATAAGTATGTGCTTCATCAAGAATAATCCAGCGCAATGACTGCTCTGTTTTAGATTTATTGATAATTGGTGCATCAACATTACGCACCAACATATATTCCAACATAGTTCCATTTGTAACAAGTATTGGCGCAGGCTCTCTACGCATTAACTCTCGTGAAAGTATTTCATTGGGTACTTGAGATTGCTTTGCTCGTACCTTAATCTCACTATTTTCAGTATTTCCGTTATACAAACAAAAACGTATATCACCACCAAAGTCTTCTGTCCACGCATGTAAACGTTCGCGTTGTGAATTTATTAATGCATTTAGCGGGTATAAAAAAATGGCTCTGATCCCCGACAGTTTCTCTTGTTTTCTTTGTTGCTCACGGTAAAGATCTTCAAGAACTGGCACCATAAAACACTCTGTTTTACCTGAACCCGTACCACTCGTAACAACGACTGATTTAACATCGTCACCTAATAACGTTTCCCAACTAGCTAATTGGTGCGTATAAGGATGATACTCTGACTTAAACTGGTACTTATTCTCGACTACTTTGCCCTTATTATTTGTAACTTTTGCTTTATCGAGAGATGACATTACTTTAGAAGATAAGAGCTTATCATCGACTAAATCTTTCATTTTTGGCTCAGCTTGTGTCCAACCAAAAGTATGCTCAAATAATGGGGAGGCTAAAAACGATCCCTCATCTCCGCATTTACCCTGCATTTGTACTTGCAGGTGCTCTCTTAATTTAGGGTTCGTGATCCCCAAAACACTTAAAGTTGATTCTTTCGCTCTGCTTAATGACTGCTCTACTAATGCTGAAAAATAATTCATTGATAATTCCTTTTATACTTTTTGAGTAAAGTAACTCACAAAATAACTATACATAGATGAAAACCAGACGGGTTCAAAGTCTCTTAATTGCTTAAAAGCAAAGGTGATTGCTGAGTCGGTTGAAAATACCTGTTCAAAATTAACCTTTTTAGTTGCTATTGCAGCAGCTATCACCGGATAGTAAACAACCGATGTTTGTCTAAAATGTAAAGGGCCTACAATAGCTCTTGCCTCAGTTAATAAACGCATAGCTTCTTCAATTAATTTTTGCTGTGAATTTGGCCAATCTGATTCAGCATGATCCCTAACTAACTCTTGTAACCAGGTTTCATTTAAGACTTGCTTTTCAAGCGGTAATGGTAACCTTGGTGCCAATTTTTTCCCTTTTAAGTGTTCAATAATTTCTACAGGATAAGTTGGCAACGAATTACTCAAACGATCAAACATTGAATTAACTTGTTCGAGAATAAAGTCAGCAGGAATATTTATTTTTTCTAAAGAGCTAATGAAATCATTTTTGGCACTATGCCAATAGTCCAAAGGAATTAATTCCCAAAGAACCGGAAATTCAGTGTCTAAACGACGAATAAATTCCTCATCCATTTCAAACTTGAATAAAATGCTAGTTAATGCTCTAAGGTTCTTTGTTAATGCTTTAAAAACCTCAAAAGTTGATAAAGGTAAATAACCAAAGTTATCCCATAAACTTCTCATATAAAGCCAACTGGAGTGGTAATAATCATTAGCCATTACCTCCATCATGTCGGCAATAGCCAAGGGGTTAAATTTAGGATGAAAGGCTCTAACAGCTGATTGCATGCTAGATGAAGATTTAATATTTGCTATTTCGAGTGCATCTTCAAAATAAAATACAGGTCTAAAGTCAATATCAGGCCTATTTTCAGGAATAATTAGCCAAGGTCCCCCTTTAGTCATTTCTTTAGCAACTTCAAACCTATCCAATTCAATACTACCGAGCATTCTTCGAGGTAAACTTACAGGTTTACATTCAGGTTCTGCTATTTTCATTGCTAGCAGGTTATGGCTCACTTCCCCTGAAGAATCACCTGATTCAAATGAGTACAGTTTATCAACAGGATCAAACTTCACTTCTGATGCAAAGCGTCTTACAGTAAATTGTTTTCTATATCCGCGACATTTGATATTTATAGCAACTTCAGCATCCAACTTGTCACATAAAGACAGCAATGAAACAATTTTTTCTTTAAAGCTGTATAGACTAAGAACCTTAGGTTTATTACTTACAGAAATAGATGAAAATATAGTGGGAGAGTTCCTAATAATAGGCTTTAAGGCAAACTCCAACTCAAATTTTTCGTCATAATCCTGATTAGAAAATAAATAGATTTCAGAACCAAGTAATTGGTGAACGGTAAGCTGTTCTGATAATTCATTCCCATCTTTGTCAAAACCATAAATACCTTCGGCAGGATAAGGCAAAGTAATTTCAATTGGATCACAAAGTAAATTTGCACTTATTTGCATGGTTACTTTTGCAGGAGGCAAAGAATTCGGCGTTATAGTAAAGTGCCTAGTGTTACTATTTTTTGATTGAACTATTTTAGCTTCAGAGGCAATTAGTGAAACAACTATTGGTTGAGCTGTAGTCACATTGATTACTGCATTTTCATTTTCACTGTTGAAGGAAATAGACAAATCCTGGGGAAGAACCGCTATTTTTCGCTTAATTAAAGTATCGCCGTCATTATTTTTTACACTAAATACATGTTGTCCATATTTCTCATATTCTTTAATAGTATTAACTGGTTTATTATCTAATAATCTCGTCAACCCAAAGTTAACATCTGCATGATCATTTACCGACTTGATTTCAGGGACACCCTTATATACTTGAGCGGGTCTGGTTTCCCATTGAACTTCATCACCAACTATAGCCAGCATTCCACTAGTATTCGATGTAGAGTTTGTACGTAAACGGTATCGGCTTTCTGAACAATAAAATCGAATATCACCTGAAACTTTATACCAACTTAATTTATAGCCATAGGCTTCAATATCTTTATCTTTTAACGCAAAGCCACTAAGGTTTTCGACTTCATAAGATGACGGTACTAAAACATAAATTTCTTTGTGCTTTGTAGTAAAACTTGCCTGACCAATACAAGTATATTTATTTTCATCTTCATCAAAAACAAAACCAATAGGAGCCTCCCCTAATCCAATTGAAGAGTTTTCAATATTAAGCTGCTCAACATTAACCCCTAGTTCAGATAATTCAATAAACAAAGAGCTATCAATATTGGTTCTAGAAAAACAAACACCTTTCTTTCTTGGCTTTATGACTGTGCGATTAGTTTCGAACTGTGCGAACACGCTTCCAAAGTCAGCTCTCCTTTTAGCACCTTCATTTAATCCCAAGTCAAGCTTGCTTGAATTAACGTCTGATTTTTTAAAGTTAAAGTTTAGTGATTTAGGTAAGGATACTTCAGAGCTAAACAGTAAATTATTTAAATCAAAAAAGTGCTTACAAGATAGTTTCGAATGCTGCTTTTTAATTGAAGAACTTGCTGAGGACGCACCTATCAACCAATTGTCTAATAGGCCTTTTCCTGTATTTACATCTAATGGGATGGGAAATTGACTACGCCAGTTAGGTAAAATTTGGTCAAGCTGTGTTGATGGTAAATCATCTTGATTATTTGCATCGACTTTATCGGCCAGCGTCATTAAATTTCGAACGATTTTAGCGATTAGCTCTACTGATTCATCTTCAGTAAAAACGCTAGGAAAATGTTCTAAATAACCACTTATCAATTGCTTTAATGGAATGCCAATTAAATCAACTTTATAATAGTTACGTAAAATCTTTCTAATCAAATCAGAAAATTTATTCTCTTTTGCACTTATTAGTTGAAACGGTAACCCACCCTCTATAAATACAGAGCCTAAAAAGTTACGCCTTTCAGATTCATAGCTTCGAATAGGTCGTTTCCAAAAACCCTTTAACCCCAAAGTTATAACATCAGCCCTTTGAGAAGCTGTTAACTCAAAACCTAAAGACTGCCAGGCTGAATACCATTCCCATTTAAGTGAATCACAATCTCGCCTGTACCATTCAGAGCAACATAATACAAAGCAAGCGGTCCAATCTTTGTGTTTGCGAGAGCTTATGCTTGTCTTTGGATAAAACCTTGACACAACCGTTTTTAGCTCTTGATACTCTTCATACCTCATCTGATAAGTAAACAAAGGCCCGCCAGTTACTGACTCCAAATTACGAGAAGAAAGAAACTGAGAAAGCCATTGAGATGGAGTTAAAAAATTATTTTGCACAGGGGATTCCCTCATCAATTGATGCATTAGCTGTATATAGAGCTAGGGGTAATAGAATGATTGGCTCGTTTGATATTTTTATTATCCGAGCAGAGCTATAAATTGAGGGGTAACGCTGGGGTATTATCACTGCAATTCCTTTTTACTGCTTCCCGACCTTGGGATAGTTATATACTACTAGCGTTAATCTACCATTCATTTTACTCAAATCAAGTGGTTAAGTAATTATTTAGATAAATCACTTATATTAGCGACCAGTTAAGAGCAAAATTTGCTCTTAACTGGTTTTTGTTTATTACTCTAAAGTAGCTATTTCATCCAACATTGGCATACCACCATGCGAGAGGCCCTGCAGCTCACCACAAATCGACATCATTTGCGCTGTGATACCTGTTATCTGCCCTTCACGCTTTTTCCAAATTCTTTGCACTGCGCTTTTTTCTTTATCAAGTTCAATCTTCATTTGTTCTTGATGATCTACAACCGCTTTTAAACGATGAACAAATTGCGTGCTACAAATATAATCATATATAGCCTCTACTTGTTCACTTTTGCCCGAACTCACCGTTTTTTGGCGCTGTGATTCTAATAGAACTATTCTAAGCGCCTCACTAAGCCCTTTTGCTAAAGCAGGTTTAACTAACCAAACTCCATCAACCATTAACATAGGTTCATTTGTATTTGCAGGAAATACGGTTGTTACTAGCACTCCAATATCACCAGCAGCATTTTGTACATCTGTTTTAAGTTTGCTGACCCAGGCATTTGACCAATTTTCAGCTCGCTTTGTCTCCCACACTATTTTGCCGCATACAGTACCTGAGCGCATGCAAACTGTTTGTATGACATCTGCGCCTTTAGCACCTTTTTTTACGGGTTCAATAAAATCAAGCGGATATAACTGTGCTAGTGTAGTCTCAAGCTCAAGCTCTAAAACTTCCCCCTGTAGCTGTTGTGATCCTTGCTCTAGCTTGCGCTTAAGGTCGTTATTAGCTTTGGAAGCATCATCAATTTTTTTACGGTACTCAGCTTCTTTCAATTTGAACTCATTTGCAGCATCATCTCGAAGTAACTGCTTTTGCTCTTCAACTTTACGTGCTAATTCAAGCTCAAAGTTTTTTTGTTTATCTTCAAGCTCTGTTTTGGCCTTTCTGAGTTTAAGTTCTTCATTTCTAAATTGATCTAATTGCTCATCTTTAGATTTTATTGATGCCTCAAGGCTTTGTTTTTCTAGCCTCACCTTTTCAAGCACGCGCTGCTCTGCTTTAACTTTTTCAGACTCAATCTTTGTTTTGAGTGCTTCTTCGCTTTGCTTGCTGTCTTCTAGCTGTTCATTTAATTGAGCTAGTTGCTGCTGAAATACTTTTGACGCTGATTTCTCTGCATCTTTAGTGGCTTGGGCTTTAAGGGTAGTTAATTGCTGATTTAGGAGTTGCTCATACTCATTTTCATGTTGCTCAATTAAATGCTTTGCTATCGCATCTTGTACATCAAAGTCAGTATCACAATGAGGACAGGTTATTGAATCGTTTGCATTAAGAATTATTTTAGAAGTCATGGCTAAGCCTTGTAATAGTTAAACACATAGCTACTATTACAAGGTTGATGCCAAAATATAACCAATTGTTTAATAACAAATTATTGTTATTGCTAAACTAACAGATAGAAATTAAATTACCTTTGTGTAAATAAAGTTACTATTAAAATGTACATATAAAATAAGTTACTATTAAAATGTACATATAAAATAAGTTACTTATCGTGTTTGTCATATATTTGAGTTCTGCTTAGCATTAAAATTGCTTGGTAAAGAGCAATGTTAAACACTTTATACTCATCTTTATTCTCAGGGCCAATCTCACCACTGTAAATTGGAAGAGACTCCCTAAAATCAATCAAGTTAACCTCAACTTTTTTATCAACAATAACTTGAATATATTGACTTTTATTTACTTTGTTCACACTGTTAAAAAAGTCGACAGAGTCTGTATTACATAACATGGCTAGGTACTTAAATAGGTCAAATGAATGACAACCTTCAATAACCACATCATGGTTTAACAATGCATCAATAAAATTAGGGGTCAATTTGTTGAGTGGCTCAAGTGTAGCTTTATGACTAGCTAACAAGCTAATATACACATTTTTCAAGCGTATTAAATGCTGATATACATAGGCTGTCATTTTAACTGAGCTTTGGAAGGGCCTATTAAAAAAACCTGATATTTTGATTTCTTCTGTTAGCTCAATACCAGTATTTATTTCTAATACAAGTTCATACTCAGCATTTTGTTGCCTTACCTTTATTGCCTTTACATAGGGCTTTACAAAGTTAAAATTAAGCTCAATAAACTCTTCGGTTATATCAATTTCTATAAACTTATTGTGGTTATTAACAATCGAAGTAAGGTCTAACCTTTTAAAAAAATCACTATCAGAAACTGCATCAGCGAGTTCATCCTCTAACTCATCAATTTTGCTTTGTTGGGCTTCATACTTATCGGCAAGCTGGGTAATGAGTTCCTCTATACCTAGTTCTTTAATTAGTGATTTAGCATATGGTTTACCACGATTATCTATTAAATCAATAAGCCAGGGCTCATCACCTTGTATCAGCACATTAGAAATTATATTTCCAAATTCGCTTATTCTATTTAAGTTTGTATCTATTGGCTTGCTCTTATAATCCCAATACAGAGATCCTATATAACCACAATCATCACCGTCCACGTCATCAGCATAACCACCCAAAACTATTAATTGCTTAAGTTCATATATTAAATTTTGTTCAATTAATAATGTATTTAACATAGAGTTGTCTGAAAGAATGACATCAAAATCAACATTTATAAATCTTGCAAAGTTTTGATACTCAGCCTGAAGCAGGACAGCCAAAGGGCACAACGCAGAGTTAGTTACCGGATACCCGCAAAACTGTCTTACTTCAGGGTTTTCCATGATTGGGGTTCCGATTACTGCAAGGTTTATGTCAGGAAATAAAAGCAGAGCATTGAACACATACTCTAATCCATTAGCCATCGCGAGTGTTATTGGGTAATTTATATCATCGTACTCGCCAACGTATTGATGATTAATATTCGCACCTAGTAATAATAGTGTAATAGCGAGCTCTTCGTCATTATTTTCGATTGCGCTTAAAAGTAACTCTTCAATTTCATCGTATTGCTTAGCTAAATAACAGGCTTTTACAAAATCGCCCTCTTCAAGAGCCTTATAATAATCGGCTAAATGGTCTGCATCCTCATCAGCGCAATAGCTAAAACCATCTAATGGTTTTAATATTTTATTTTTATGGCTTTGTAATAAATTATTTTTATGAGCTTCAATTAAATTACATGTTTTATAATTATTCAACAGATCAAAATCTTGAATTATGACTCTTTGAATAGTTTCTTCTATTGGTTGCATCGACTACTCCACTTGCAACGTTAATATTAAATAATACCTATATTTAAACAGCTCAAATCTATTCTATTTTCACATTCAGCTTGTATATCAAAAGGCACAACCCAGAGTTTTAGCGCACCACCGTCATAATTAAAGCTATGCGGGAATGCACTGCTAAACACGTCTGTTTTAGGGTAAATCAGGACTAAATCACCTTCACCATTTAAGTAAGTATGACCATAGCCTAGCATTTGATAAAAATCAGCTTGAGAAAGCCCAAACTTGTCTTTTCGTTTAGAGTTTTTCTCATTTATTAATTTCCATTTTGTATCAAGCACAATGTCATTGCTTTTATCGGTATCACTTTTGCGTGAAATATATAAATCCGGTTTTAGTAAAAAATAAGGTGTATTGCCATAATCAACTAAAGACTTAGTACTCACCTGAGCAGATACCTCACCAAAACCTGTAATATGTTTTTTTAAATACTGAGCAACAAAGCTTTCAAACACCGCTTCCATAGGGAACAACAACGAAAATGCATTACTTTTACCCTGCAAGGTTAACGGAGAGAATCCATCAATAATTAGCTTTGTCCACGCCAGTGGGGCTTCGTAATACTTCATTCCCCTATCTAGCTTAACGCTAGCAAAGTCATTCTTAACATTATTACTTAGTGGTATGTCTGCAAAAGCAAATAACAGCTCTTGCAGTAATTTTTGGTTATTAGCACTGCGGCTATAGCCTTTCACCTTTACAAGTGCAGTGTGTATTAATCGATTAACCGGCCTATCTTGTAAATACTCTTCGTACTCAACATAAAACTTATGTTTATTAATAAAGTTATGCTTAACTTGCTTACCTACCAAAAGCTTACCTTTTAAAAAGGCAACGTTATCTTCTTTTAGTACATAGTCACTTTTAAGCCCGCGCTTTATTAAGGTATTTACAGAGGCTAAAAACTGGCTAATAAAAACCTCTAGTAAAGGTATTTTATTTTCAGCTAAATTAGCATTATTAGTTTGTAAGTGCCTAAACTGCTTAAGTGATTTAAGCATCATGAGTAATGACGCGCGCGAGGCGCTGTCATCACTATTTTTAGCTACTTTAGGTAATACTTCTATTTGGGTTCCATCGGGAGTAAAAATCACACCTGCATAGTTTTTAACTTGTAATACCTCACAGCTATCAACTTGCTTTAAGCGCATGAATCGACTTTCTGAGTCATCACATAAACATAACTTTCTTAAATAATTGTATGCGTCTCCAGAAATAGGTTTTATCTGGGGCGATGCTGGTACTTTGCCACTTTTATCATCACCATTAACCAAATACCCAAACTCAAAAACAGTAGTTTGCTTTTTTACTTCCGGCATTACTGAGCACTCGAAGATGGAACTTCATTTGCATCATCATTAGTGTTCGCAGGGCTTTTAAGCAATGTATCGTCATAAATAGCCTGATAAGCTATCGGGCTATTCCATACTGAATATTGAGCGTTAAAATCAGCTAAGGTGTATGTGGTTTTCGTGTCTTCGTAGGTTTCTAAACCATGATTTTTACCAAAAATTTTAGTATATTCTTCGTTTTTCGATTTCACAAAAATATATTGTTCTATTTCACTTTTTTCTTTTCGGTTGTCACCTAATACTAAGCGAATTTTATTCCAGTCTTCAAAAAAGTACTCTTCAAGTAGCGGGATGATTTTATTTTTGAACGTGTTTTTAAGTTCACTAAATGCATTGTTTTGTACATTGTCACCACCAACATTTAAAGCATCTAAAACAGGGATTAAAAAAGCATGCCCTAATGTATGCTCTCGGTCGTAAAGCACCTCAATACGCTTGTTCATTGTTTTAAGTAGCAGCTCAAGGTCAATACCTTTAACTTCTTTACCTTTAAACAATTCTGGCTGTGGCATCATTTCTATAAAATCAAAACGGCGGCGCAAAGCAGTATCCATCATCGCTAACGATCTATCAGCCGTATTCATAGTACCAATAATATAAAGGTTATCAGGGATTGAAAATGGGTTTCCTGAATGAGGTAAAGTTACTTTTAATGTTTCTAGATTATCTTTTCCGGCTCGCTTAGATGGCTCAATAAGCGTAATAAGTTCGCCAAATATTTTTGAAATATTACCCCGATTAATCTCATCAATAATTAAAACATAATTATCTTTAGTCTCTGGAACTGGTTTCTGGCCAAATGATATTTCATTTTTTTCCATAAGCTGAAAAAAATCAGCCTCTGTAAACCTATCAAGCTCGTAAACTGTTTTTTGAACTAGGTTGGTATTATCATTTAAAGAATGAATATCAAGGTCAAGATCTGTTTTCAACCATTCAACGGGTAGAGTATGGCGAAAGTCATTTCTATCTAAAATCCCTTGTTCTTTATATTCATAACCCCCCTTAACAACACCAACAGCCTGAATAGTCTTCGCGCTACTTATACATAACAGTAAGTCACCTTCATTAATTGCAGAACAAAACTGAGTGATAGTATTTTTATTTTGGCTAGTTAGCCCTTCAAAGTAAATATTCTCTTCAGGGGAACGCTCATCTTGTGCCATATCACCGGTATGCCCCCAACCAATTGCAGCCACATTATTTTTAAAACAATAGTTTTTAATCGTACTAGGTTTTACACCATCAATAGATATCTTCCAAATTCTCGGATTAGTATTCAGTTCGAGGCTTTTCTTAATATTTGTGTTAGTAGCATCATCACTGATTTTTTTAAATACACCTGATAGAACTTTATATTCTATTTGCTTTTCTTCATTTGTAAGAGCACGCAACCCCTCTACAAACTCTTCATAACCATAACTTTGGTGGAATGTTACAAAACGAATACGATCATCATCTACTAGAGATTTGTAGAGCTTTATAAGCTCTTCTCTTTGTGATTTTGCTGTACTCAATGCGGGGTTTCTTTTTAGCGCTTCGTATTTTTCAGGCTCAGCAGCTTTTACCGCGGCCTCAATTGTATGGTAAGTCTTACCTGTTCCTGGAGGGCCATATAGGATTTGATTTAAAGGAGATGCAGAGCTATCAAACTCACAGCTGTCATTTATGATCAGTTTTTCAGTAGTATCTTGCTCTGTGGTTTCTTCATCTTGAGAATAATTTATAGGGTTTCTCTGGTCCCCATCCATTTCACCAATTAATTGATTTTTTATTTTTTCTAAAAATGGTGATAGCTCTTCAATTGAGCTTGGTTCTATAACTTTTCTTTCTTTAAAAAAATGTCTATTAACAGATACTCTAACCGTATCTGCAAAAAAACTAACTGAAATACGCGGTTTTCCCTTGCCGCTTCCATCTTTTACACCAAACTTAAAGAAGCGTTTTTTTTCTTTGGCGTTGTGTGTTGTATAGCAATCACACAGTGGAAAATACTGACGAATCAAACCATAAACTTCAGTAAACAGTGCTTGTTGCTCGCTACTTCTAGAGTTTAAGAACTCAGCATTAATTTCACTCATATGAGTGGTTAAAAACTCTTCAAATTCCATTTTAATCCTTTAATTTTTTTGTACTGCACAATAATGCTAGCTTTAAAAGTTATAGCGATGCCTTTAATACATCGCTATTTATAGGGTTTTGCATTGCATAAATGCATTTAAACAATTAATTATAACGTTTCAAATTCTAAAATTTAATTGACTATCAAGTTCACATAAGTATTCAACAAAACACTTTTCTATTTTTATTAATTTTGCTATATCAAACTCTTTAGTATTGCCAGTGCCATATAATGCGTCATCCTCATCTTCAGGATCCACTCCATGTTCAGCCTCATCACATAATTGGTCAAAAAGTTCCCTTCTATTAATGTATGGTGATTCACTACAATGAGTTGCAACGGTACTAATTAGGTCTGGATGTGCCTCGTCAAACTTATCACGTTGTAAATTCTCTGGAAATTCAACTAAAGAGTCATAATAGTCTTCTAATTCGCAAGCTAACTGCTCTAACTCATTTGCATCAAAAATAAAATTTTTAGGCCCATTATCATAAGCTATATGTAACTCGTTATGATCTTCAAGCTCAGCTAACAAACTTTGCAAACATGAAACCATAACAGCTTGATCGACTAATGCTTGTGAATAATCAATTCCTATCTTTTCATAATCCGCTTTAATTTCTTGCTCAATTTCTTTTTTATTTATATTTAATTCATTTTCAATAAACGACATATCCATTTCCCTAATATATTTGTCTAATTCGCTAACTTGTAATTGGCTTGCTTTAAACTCACTCTTATGTCTGTCGAATTTAACCATGTCGGCAACAATGCCGACCTACAAATAGCGTGTTACTTCTTACTGGCTTTTGCTGCTTTTTTGGCGGCTTTTTCTAGCTTTTCGGCTTCAAGTCGCGCGGCTTTTATGCGCGCTAATAACTTATCGGCGGGTTCGTCGTTTGGGTCTTGTGGAACAAGTTCACCGCGAAAGGCTTTTGCTAATATCGATTGGGTTAAGTTATCAACACGCTGTTTAGCATTCGCGAGATTCTTTTCTAAGGTATCGGCTAAAGCGAAATATTGTTCGACGAGACGAACGATTTCGGTTTGTTCTTCTATTGAAGGCACAGGGCAAGGAGCAATTGAAAGACGCGATTTATTGATTATCGCAGCATTAACAACCGCGCTTGAGGTCTTATTTAACCAATCATGCAATGTTTTTGACCAATAAAACAAAAACATTTTATTCATTCCGTTTACTGGAATCATTGCGTTTATTTGCTGATTAAATGCAGCATCTTTATCAAGCAGACCAACTTTACCAATCGTACCAATACAAACGACTAAGACAGAGTTCTTTGGCAAAATAGGTGTCTTAGCAGCTCCAATAGTGGAAACATATCTACTGGGTGCGGTAACACAGCCTTCTTTTGTTATTTGTGAAGGGCTTATGAATGGTATATCACCGTCCCAATTAGTATCATCAGTAGTAGATGGTGTTTTCCCTGTAACCATTACAGATACAGAGTCTAAATTAGAAACTAACCAGTCTTTTGTAACACTCTTAATTATTGTTGTATCGTACTCATCTAAATATCCTTCCTGAGGACTTTTATATTTATTCTTCCATTTATCATTAGTAGGTAGTTTCCCTTTTCTTTGAAAACTTTTTAATTGTTCCTCTTCCCACTTTTCTTTTCGAGCATGTAATAAATTATTTAAAACTTCTGTCGGTTTTAATATTTCATTCACCATTCGCCATTGTTCGGTGAGTTTGCCGGAGACGGCGGCGGCGAGGACGGATTGGCGGAAGCGTTTGATGATGTCAGGTAAGTTGTTTAGGCGTTGTTGTATGGTATCAACCTGCGCCAATAAGCTATCGAGCTTTTCAACAATGCGCTTTTGTTCTGGGAGTGGTGGAATTCCAATGGAACAAGATTGAATATGCTTTGTACCTACATTGCCTTGGTTTACTCCGCCAGTTTCTCCTTTAAAAAATTCAACTCTAAAAAACTCAGATCGCATATAATGATGTAAAAACTCACCTTCAATCAGCTCTGACTTGGCTATTATTCTGCCTACTCGTTGATTGATTAATATAGATAGATCTTCATTAACTCTACAAACATATCCATAGTCACCTTTGTACTTTGTTCCTGTCATACTTATTAGTATGTCACCTACATCGGGCTTATATTTCATGTATTCATTGGCAATATCTAAACTAACAAATGCAGGAGATTTTTCTAACTTTAAATAATCATCCTTCACATTCCCTAATTTAATGACTTGAAATTTACCGCTATCGGTAAACCAACCACTTTTAAAAGCAAAACCATTTTGAATGGTCGAAATATCACCAATGTTAAGCAATTCCCAGCCTTTAGGTGGTTTCATTACTTCCTGTTGAGTCATTATTCAGCACCTTCAATAATTTTCTTTTCCAAACCAAATTCTTCGGCCAATAATGCTACCTGTCCAGAGGCTTCATCAATGGCCCCTAACTCAATCATCAGTTGATTCATTTCGCGCAGGGCTTCGGTGAGTTCTGTCATCGCTTCAGTTGCTAATACATCTGGCTCTGGCAAGTTTGCAGCATCGGTTATTGAGTTATCTTTAAGCCATGTTATATCTAAGCTGTCGTTTTTAGCTTTAATAAACTCACGTGAGAACTTGCGCCAGCGCGCGTTATCTATTAGCTCCGAGCTGTCAGTGTTTTTAATATCTTCATCGTTTACAGGTGTGGTACAACCCAAAATATTGTAAACGCCTTCTTCTCGCTCTGCTTGGCCGTTAGCATCATCGCCGTAAACCGCCTCAAAGTTTTCAAGGTATTTATGAGTAAATGGGCTGCGCTTACCAAAGGTTTGCATGTTGGTCCGTAAGTCGTACACCCATGTGTTAGTTGTGCAGTCTTTATCTTGATGTGGGTTTTCCGGCGTGCCTTTTTGGAAAAACAACACGTTAGTTTTAACACCTGCGGCGTAAAATATACCGGTAGGCAAGCGTAAAATTGTGTGCAGGTTACATTTGTGCATTAAGTCGGTGCGTATTTCAGTCCCTCTGCCGCCTTCAAATAATACGTTATCGGGTATTACCACGGCAGCTCGTCCGCCTGGCTCTAGGCTATTGTATATGTGCTGCATAAAACACAGTTGCTTGTTTGATGTTGGGTATACAAACGTACGGGTAATATTAGTGCTGCTTGCCGAGCCAAACGGCGGGTTTGTGAGTATTACGTTGGCTTTAGGCAGGTTTTCGCCATCGTTACCTAAGCTGTTACCAAGGCGTATTGCACCGCCTAGCTCGTCATTGCCTTCAATGTCGTGTAATAAACAGTTCATTAATGCAAGGCGGCGGGTTTCGGGTACTAGCTCAAGCCCTACAAAGGCACGCTTCATTTGGAATTCTTGGGTTTCGTCGTCTAGGTCGTCTAAATCGTTGGTTTGGCTTTTAATGTATTTGTCGGCCTCGATTAAAAAACCTGCGGTACCCGCTGCGGGATCTTGAATAATTTCGCGAGGTTGTGGCTTTAGTAAACGCACCATTGTTTCTATTAGTGGCCTTGGCGTAAAGTATTGGCCGGCGCCCGATTTAGTTTCGTTGGCGTTTTTTTGTAATAAGCCTTCGTACATGTCGCCAAAGTCGTCACGAGTTTTAACAACATTCTCGCCATCGCCGCTTTCGTACCAATCTAGGCTATCCATTGTGGTTACAAGCTCTGTAAGCTGCCCTGCATTGGTAATAGTGGTGTTTACGTTTTGGAATATTGCACGCACAATAGCGTGGTCGTCGTTACCTAGCTGTACCAGCATATTGCGGTAAAATTGTAGTTGGTCGAGCCCTATTTTTCCTTTTAGGTCGTTCCAACGCATACCTTGTGGTAGTAAGTCGGTTTCGGTGCCTGTTTGCTCGGTCATTTTTAAAAACAGCAATGTGGCCAGCTCGTTTACGTAGTTTTGATAAGACACGCCGCCATCGCGCAGGGTGTCACACATTTTCCAAAGTTTGGCTACTAAATCATTGTTGTTCATAGTGTCTCTTCATTTTTGGGTTAGCCTTAAGGCCAACGCTTCACAGTATTTGGTATTGTAATATAAGGGTTAAGGTAAACCTGCATTAATTACGCAGGTTGCTCCCACATATAGTTATTAAATTGTTCTAGCACTTGGTTAAACTCGTTATTAAAAATAGCATCGAGCTTGCGCTTACCCCCTCGGCGGCGGTAATTGCCGGTTTTAAAAGTGTCGTCGTCAATGGCTACTTGCTCTTTTAAGCTATTGGCTAAGCGCTCTAACCATTGTAATTGCTCGTTGCTCCAGGGTTTTTGCTGCTTTATTTTAGCCAGGGCGTTATTTACACGCTCATCAAACGGGAGTAACGCATCGCCGAGTGCTGCACGGCGAATATGCCCTATTAACCGTGCAGCAATATCTTGGTTGGTGGTTTTTTTCCATGCAACTCTAAGTGTTGACTCGTCAAACGATTGCGCATCAAACCACTCTTGCAGCTCTATTAATGCTTTACGGGTTAAGTCTTTAGGTTTGGTTATAACGGTTTGTAGTGCAGCTTGGCTGTTCTCGCTTTGCTCTACGAGTTTGTCGAACGCGTCTAAAAAGTCTTCGGCGTTGTCGTAATCGCCATAGCCTTCTTTAAATTCTATTAGCTCGTCTTCTATGTCGGTAAAAATAGGCTCGTGGCGTAGCTCGTTTATTTGCTTTTTAAGGTGCTCTAGGTTTTCGATCAGTTTTGGAAGTTGTGTAAAAATTTCGGCGCTTTGCTCTGGCCCTTTGGTTTTTAGGGTTTGTGCAAGGCTTGCAAAATCGCAACCAGCAGCGCCGGCTAATACGGTATCTAAGCGTTTTATTGATTGGTCAATTCGAGCTGACTTGTCTTGATTAAATACACCATGACCGACAATGCGCTGTACTTTAGCCACTAGTTGCTCGTGGCTGTGATGTGCAAACGAGCGGCCATCGGCCTCTAATGTTTTATAAGTTTGTGAGTCGGTTATTTCGTTTACTAAGGTGTTTAACTCTACTTTTGGACGCACAACCACTGGGCGCATTGTATCTACCGATTCGAGCGAGTCGTATAAATCGACGGCATCGTAAATAGTAAAGTTTACTTTGCCAACCTCTGGACATAAACGTGTGGCGCGCCCTTTCATTTGCTCGTACAAAATACGACTTTTTACTTTACGTAAAAACACCAGGTTACAAATGCTCGGTACGTCTATCCCTGTAGTGAGTAGGTCTACCGTTACTGCAATATTAGGTAAACGCTCTTTGTTGTAGCGGGTGATCATACTTTGTATTTTTTTAGGATCTTTGTCGCTTTCGCCGGTTATTTTAATAATGGCGTCGTGCTCAAGGTTTGGGTAATGCTTTTTAAAAGCCTCACGCAGCTCAATAACCATGTTATCGGCATGGGTGTTGTTTACACAAAATATGAGTGTTTTTTGCTTGCCGGTTGGGTCAAGCTTTGTAGCTAATGACTCGGCAACTATTTTATTAAAGTTTGATGCAATAATATCGCGATTAAAGCTGGCTACTTCAAAGTCGCGCTCGTCTTCAAGGGTATCTTGAATTAGCTCCCCTTGAGAGGTTAAGCGTGTTACCTCTGAGCCTTTATCGATATAAATACCGTTTTGGTTAAGCTTAGTAATTATTTTTATAGGGGGCGCTTGGTCTATTAAGTAGCCGTCTATCACCGCTTTGCGGTAGCTGTAACGGTACACTGGTAAACCAAAAATGTCGGTGGTGTGTAATGCGGGTGTTGCAGTAAGCCCTATTTTTACTGCATCAAAATGGTCAAGTATTCTGCGATACGTTGATACGTAGTCGAGCTGGTTTCTAAATTCCATTTCGCCATCGGTTTGTTCTTTATCAAGAATATAACCACGGTGTGCTTCGTCTACTATTATGCAATCGTAGCGTTCTACTGGCATAAATTCATCGCTTTGTAGCGTACGCTTAACTAGCGATTGAATAGTTGATACATGTATTTTAGTTGCGTCTGACGGGAACTTATCGGTCAGGCCTTTTATATTGAATATGGTATTAAAAGGCACATCGTTTATACGTGTGTCATCAAACGAATTTAGTGCTTGCTCACCCAATGAGCGCCTATCAACCAAAAACAAAATACGATTAAATCGACGTGACTGAATTAACCTGTACATAAGCGCGATAGCGGTACGGGTTTTACCTGTACCGGTTGCCATAGCAAGTAGTATATTTTGCTGGCCTTTTTTAATAGCTTGCTCGGTGGCTGTTATAGCCTCTTTTTGAAAATAACGGAGCCCTAAGCCTGTTGGTTCGTTAGTTTCGAGCCATTGCTGCGCGGCATCTATGTTGCCATCGAGCTTAGCTTTTAGTTCGCCTGGTGTATGCCATGCAGGTAATGCTTTAGCTTGGTTACTCACTTTACGTACATCGCGATACCAAATACCGCTTTTACTTAATAACTGGCGGCGGTACTCTCGCCCGTTTGTTGAAAATACAAACGGTATTTTATAGCTGCGTGCGTTTGGCTCTTTGGATTCTTTCCACGTAATTTGGTAGCTGTTTTGAGTTTGTAGCTGCTCTGCTACTTTTTGATGCTCTGCATCGTTTGCAGCTCGCGCTTGGATTTCTGCGTTTAAATGATCAAGATTAAAGTAAATACTGTACCGCTGCGCCTCTGCTAATTTGCCGCATACATCGATATTTATTTTTTTAGCCTCAACAACCCCTACCGGTTGTAAACCTACAAACAATACATAGTCGGCAAAGCCTGTTTTACCTGTTTCGTCGGCATCGGTTGGCCATTCTGCTATGGCTAAGTTTTTACCTATTTGTGGGCGCGTACCATTTGCATAATTTAACACGGGCGTGTCGGCAGCCCAGCCTGCATCACGCAATTGCTGATCAATAAGAAAGCGCGTTTCTTTTTCTGATAGGTCTAAGCGGCGCGCTGCTGCACGTTGCGTGATTTCTTGTTTGTATGCTTTGCGCTCTGCTTGTGTTTTTTGTGCAAGCTCTGCTTCTTTGGCTTGTAACTGTGCTTCAAGCGCGTTTACTCGGTCTTGTGTTTGTTGCTCGGTTTCTTGCTGCTTGCCTTCTAAAATAGCAATATAACCACTTAGTGCGGTAAGTTGATTTTTGTTTTGAGCAAGTTCACTATCGGTTTGTGCGTTACTATTTAATGCTTGTTGTAGCGCTGCTTTTAGCTCTGTTACTTGGTGTTGGTATTCGTTTTCTTGTTGGCCGTCTGGTAGTACAAAAATAGGCGCTGCAAAATCAACGTCTTTTTTAATTAGTCGGTAATACCAAATACTTAAACGAAATGCTAAACGCAGTGCCATTTCGGCATCGTCTAAATCGTTGTGGTAGTCGTGAACCGCTTGGTTACCAACTTTACGCAGCATGTGGAATATGTTGATTATGGAGTCATCAACCCATGAGATTTTTGCAAGCTCTCTGATTAAGTCTACTTGCGTAGGGGGGAGTTCTAAATCAAGAAGTTTAGCAATGTGCTTGGCTGACGCTTCTCCAAACATACGCAGTTTTACTAATGTAGTATTAGGATCGTCAGGAAAATTCTTTTCTGCAGCAAACGCTATGCGATAAAGAATATCGTTCACACCTTTTAAGAATTCAAAGTTTGATTTTTTCACTGGCTACTTCTCCTTTTACTCAATAGGTATTGGCAACTTATATACCAACACTATTGTCCTTTTTATTTTTCGTGTTTGATGTTTAAGCGCTTCATCCAATTGCTAAGCGTTTGGTGATCTTTTAAATTAAGCATTTGGGCAGCGTGGCTTTTAACATTCCCACTTGCTTTTAAAGCAGCTAAAACATAAGCTTTTTTATAATTATCAACTAATTGCGTAACATCTATTTTATCGTCGTATGACAGTGTAATATCTGTAAAGCTTTTATTTTTAGCGCGGTTTATCATGGCACTTGCTAAGTCATTTTCAGTTATTGTTTGTGAGTCAGACCATAAAAATGCACGGTTTAATGTACTCCACAGCTCTCTAATATTACCTTGCCACGGCTGAGATAAAATAAACTTTATTCCCTTTTCAGAAATATTTTTACTTATGTAGTCGGGATGTTTACTACCTGCTTTATTTATTTGCTCTACAAGTTGATTAACAATAACAGTGATATCTTCAATGCGCTCTCGTAGTGCTGGCATTTGTATAATGCCCACTGCTAAGCGGTAAAATAAGTCTTCGCGAAACTTACCTTCTTCTACTAGCTTTGATAAATCTTTATGTGTGGCTGCAATAACACGTACATCAACATTAGTGGTTTGGGTGTCACCTAAACGGTTGATCTCGCCTTGTTGTAATGCTCTTAAAAGCTTTACCTGAATCTCGGGGGTTAATTCACCCACCTCATCTAAAAATAAAGTACCGCCGTCGGCCTGTTCAAAAAGCCCTGGGTGGTCTTTTTCAGCTCCAGTGAAGGCCCCTTTTTTATGACCAAACAAGGTTGAGTCAACAAGGTTTTCTGCAAATGCTCCGCAGTTAATGACTTTTAATGGCTTATTTGCTCGTAAGCTTCCTTTATGAATGGCGGTAGCCATTAGCTCTTTACCGGTTCCGGTTTCACCAAGGATAAGTGCAGGTACTTCTGAGGCTGCAATTTTTTTAGCTTTGTTGACTACATTTTGCATTTGCACTGATTTTGCAGTGAGTTTTGAAAAAGCTTGTTCAATTTTAGGCTCAGAGGTTGCCGTATTCGCTATGTTTTTAGATGCGGACTTTACATATTCTTGGCCAAAATCAATCGGGATATCAACGTGTAGCAACTCATTTTGTGGGGTTGCTTGAAGGAATTGAACGTTCGATTTACCTTTACCGATAAGCACAGATAAAGTGGTCATTGCAGGCGTGCCAGAGGTCAGATTTATTGATAAGGAATCTGCCTCTTCACTTAATTTATTGATCCAAAGCGCTGTTACTTGGTGAATAGACTCATAATCAATTGGGCTAACAATATTAGCTTTATGTACCTGAATATCATGATATGGTTTTCCAATTGTAGCCATTCGCTTTTTTACAAAGTCTTCAAACTTTTCCCAATACTTATGCTGATGATTAGAGAGTATTACAATTTTATCAAAAGGAGTTTGAGAGTTAGTAGCGAGAGTTGAAATTGAAGCATTTTTTTCACCATCGAGCATATTATCAATGTCTTTGGTGCCCAGCCAAGAAAGAAGTATATTCACAGTCCGTTTGCTCATATTGTTACTTTGTAAAGTATATTACATTAAATAATATAATTTACCCATAAAAAATAGCTACTTAACCTTCTTTTTTATACAAAGATTAATACAAATGGATTGGTAAATTGTTTAAAAGCATAGCTGGCTTGTTTTATGCCAATACAGCCTTTTTATGCGTTTTAATAAAAGAGGTTGCGATCCTATTTAATTTATTTAATAATCTTTTCAGAGCTTTACTGATGAGCTCGTTTCGCCCACTTTAAGCGCAGTCCTGTCGGATAATCATACTCTCAAATAAAAATAGTTAAACATTTAACATGCGTAATGTTAGTGGGCGGACGTAAGCATATTTAAGGTTTACACTATGAATCAGTTAGAACAATACTTTCCTTCTGGCCTGTCTATTTCTCGCGCCAAAAAAGATGCAAAAAAACTAAAAAAAGCAAAGGCAATCCCTTTAAACCAAGCACTAGATGAAATTGCTCAAAGTGAAATGAATTTAACTTGGGAGCAAGCATTAAAGGCTTTGTCGTCCAACGATTATGGACAAAATGAGCCCCTGAACGAGGAAATGTTAACGTTGCCAGAAGCAGTATTAAGTGCAGAACAAACATCGTCTGAAGCAATGTCCGAAGAAAGTTGTGAACAGTCAGATGAACAAGATGAGTTATTAGATGAAGATGAAGATGAAGATGAATATGAATATGATGATGAAGAGAAGGGGGAAGTAAATTTCACCCATACAATATATAACTCACAGCTAATAGCATTTGAAGAGATGGTAGACAAGAATAGTGGACAGGCAGATACATTTATATATCCTGCAAACGAAGTTTTCATTCAGGGTAATGGAAATGGTACTAAGCTGTGGCCGTCACCATTGGCTGCAACCGAAAGCAATGCAGACCTCTTCTGCGATATGCTTAATAAGTTCAGCCTACGTATTTTTGAGTATGACCTAATAGATACAATCTATGAAGACGAAATTGGTGAAACTTCTTATGAAATGTGGTATGAATCAAACTGTCCAATCTATGAATCTAGTGACTGTGAGCGCGAAATTACCGCAGACCCAGACTACATACATGTTAAATCACAGCGTTCACTATATTTCGTAATAAATATGGTTCGCTCCACCCTGATAAGCTGGGAATTAGAAATGTAGCTAGCGTAAATTTGCTGGCTTTACTTACTCTATATTTTAATAAAGTAAAGCCATATTAATCGTATTGCTGATATCTGGGAGCGAAATGCTCCCTTTATATAAAAACACTTAAAAAAACAAAAACACAGTGTAATTTTGCTTTTAATGTCAACAAAACGATTGGGCTAAATTTAAACCTTGCCATTAAAAACACCTATCTACTTCGAAATAGCCATTAAAAACCTACAAATATTGCCGTTCATGTTATTTTTTAAATTAAAAACAACTAAACGCTTGCATTATAAAACAGGAGCATTTAAAGTTCGAAACATAGGAGGGTAGCAATGCTATTCCTCTGCAGTCTCCTCAGTAAATGGAGATAAATAAAAATATACAATTAGTTTATAAAAAATTAGTTAGCCTGTTGTGCTACTAAGTTGTGTTCCCCGCTTTGGCGGGGGTGAACGGCAAAACGCTGTAGCAAAAAAAAAATTTAGTTAGACAGTCGTGCTACTAAATTGGTTTCCCCGCTTTGGCGGGGGTGAGCGACAAAACACTGTAGTAAAGAAAGTTTAGCTAGACGGTCGTGCTGCTAAATTGGTTTCCCCGCTTTGGCGGGGGTGAGCGACAAAACACTGTAGTAAAGAAAGTTTAGCTAGACGGTCGTGCTGCTAAATTGGTTTCCCCGCTTTGGCGGGGGTGAGCGACAAAACACTGTAGTAAAGAAAATTTAGTTAGCAATTGTAACTACTAATTTTTATCCTTTGCGTAAGTAGAGGTATATGAAAACTAATTTGTATATTCCTTGTGGTTGGTAGGTATGTATTTTTACATATCTATCGACTCATTGAATCACCCTCCATCTAAGTTACCCTCTCCTTTCAGTCGTATTTAACAGTTTTAAAAACTCATTTTTATATAAACCTTTATCTTTTTTATATGGTGACAGTCTAATTAATGCTTTCAACAAAAAAGCGTCCTAATAAAATCAGGACGCTTTGCGTTTAGGACAAATAAACAGTTTTATACAAATTTAAATAACAAATATTTGAGCGCTATCTTCAAACTTCGCTTATTGCTTTGGCAATATTGCTCATAGTTTATTATGCCAATAGCAATTCTAGTGCAAAACAAACTCAGGGCGACAAACCAAGCAAAATTTTGAGTCGATTTATACTGTAAAAACAATATAGATGAGCCAAGAAGTGCAATGCTCGAGTAAACAATCTCTATTCGATACAGACTAATTGCTTTCAATATTTTGGGCATTAAAAGCCATCATCAAACGAGTCAAATGCATCAAAACAGTCACCATTGTTTGAAGCACTTATCGATTCTTCAATTTCATAAACAGTCATTACTCTATTAGGCTGGTCCACCACATTGCCACCAACATCTAAGATATTAGTGCTGGCATTTGTGATAGGTAATCCTGTTGTTGGATTAATAGCAATATCAGTAACGTCATTATTTTTCATACTCTTAAACCTTAATAATCATTAATTTATACTTTCAAATTTAATGATTTCGTGATAAAAAACAAACTGTTTGACTGCGCAGCTCAGCAACAAACAGTTTGAATAAGTAGTTCCCTCTCCTCTTAATTTTATTAAGTAAAAACCCTTTCCTCTTTATCTAAAAAGTTCATTAATAAGTTTATTTTGAAGGCGCTTTTGTCTAAAAGACGCTCTTATAAAACGCATTTTTCGGCACGAAAAACTGTAAAAAAAAACGCCTCAGAATGAGGCCAACAAGCGCGTAATGTGTTGTAGGCGAAGCCGCAGACACATGGAGAAAGCGCGAATGTACAGCTGGTCTGTACCAACCGCGATAGTGTTTCGCATCAGCGAAATTCGATTAAAATTTGGCACAAATTTAGATCGAACCATCTATTTTCGTAGAAAATAAAAGCGAAGAAAAATGCGGATAATGGGGCACCCATCGCATTGTCTGTAGCGGCAGTATGGCGGTTGGTACAGGGCGGAGCACGGTACATTCGCGCGGGGTCTAAAACGCTAGCGCGATAGCGCGTCGAGTAAGCTCGTTGCGGAGCAACACCAGAGCTTACGGGCGTTTTAGACCCTATGGTTGAACAACGAAGTTGAGAGACCATCAGCTGAAAGCTGCTTTTGTTGCGATAATTATCGCGACAATGATCCCGTGCATGCTGTTAAAGCATCTCGGAATGAAAAACGGGGTTTAAGTCATCAAATAACGGTAATTTGTGTACTGTGATACTAGTTAAGTTTAGCAATTAACTAACCTGAGAGCCTTTAGAAAATGACGCAACAACCATCAATAAATTTGGAAACGAACAACACTCTTCATACTCATCACTACCCTCGCTATTTTGATATTGATATGCGATATCGTGCAGGCGCAAATAACCATCAAAAAGGAGTTAACAGAACCAAGCTCTCGGTGCTTATTGCAATTCGGTTTTCTATTGTTACACCAGGGATTATTCGCTGGCTCTACGGCATTAATCATCGGTTAGCATTAGAGCATCTGAACCGGCTAGAAAAGGACAGTTTGCTGCGTGTGGTAAAAACACACCGAAGCCCTGACGGTCGAGTCTATGTACCCACGTATACTGCTGCCAAATTTGCAGAAGAGTTAATGGGCATCGACGTATATTTTAGGAGCAATAAAAACCCAGCGCTGCAGTTCAATAATAACCATGTTATGCATAATCTGATTAACGCATTTGTCATGCTGCGCGGTATACATAATTATCACAGTGATGAAACGTACGCCCCAATGTGGAAGGGATTTATTACCGAGCCAGAATTTCAACGAATTAACGGCCTATCCGCTGCACGAACAGTGGATGGCGCTGTGCTACTTCCTAATGGCTCAATAGCCGCTATTGAGGTGGAACACTCTTTTAAAAACAAAACTGCACGACAGGTCATTTTACTAAAGTATTTGTCGTCACTAAAAAATGGCGATTACAGTAAGATTTTTTTATTTTCACAGTCACAGCAAATCTTCAATGATATAAAACGACTTCATACACAATTATTTGAGGAAATGCCGCAACGTTTTGATAAGAAGACACGAGCACAACTTCTCAGTGAAAGCGATGCTGAATTGCTTCATTCGTCTATTATTTTCCGTACTAAATTATGTGAAGAAATTAATGAAATGTTTTATCAATAAGCGATAGATAAGCAAAGGGGGAATGGATAGTAATCCATTCCCCCTTTGCTTTTGGCCTATTTAAAGCCTTACCAACATTATTATTAAAAACACGCTTTTGTGAAGTAATAACAAGGCGCTATATTTGCATCACGCCTTCCCCTAGAGGTGTAATCTCTATTAATGAGATTGAGCTGCTTAAACTAGGTTTCAGCTTAAGCAGTGAGCCTGCAAATAATGACTCATGGCATATTTTAGGGGTAATGATTAGGCAGTTATTTTATTATCAAAATAACTTATATTTGTCCTTTATTATTTATTTAGAAGACTGTTTATTGAATCTTGGATATTACGATCAATACGATCTTGTTCAAACTCTCCAACAAATTCATTTTCAATATCATTTTTATAGTCGTCTTCAAATTCATCCTCGAACTTGCTATTAAACACTGAATCAAAGCGGTCCTCTGGCGCATCACTAAAGGCTTGATCTGGCTCTTCATAAAACTCGTCATCGTAATCAGGATATGCTGTTACGGGTTGGTGTACATCGTTTATTAAACAAATCATTAATTTATATATCAGAACTTTTACGCCACGATAATTAAGGTGCTTTTTATTAAAAACTTGAGGCTCTACAATAGCCCATAAACCCTTAAAGTTTGGGTTGTCGGCACTTAGCATGAGTTTGTTTATTTTATGATCGTTATCCCTAACAACCGTTTTTACATCTTCTAACAGGGTGATAATGTCTAGAGTAGAGGTATATCTGCAAGTCATATAATTTCCTTATTTTAAATTAACTTAATAATTATTGTCCGTTAATAATTATTTACTTCTCTTATTTTGAGGCTATTTATAAATAGGCACTCTCAGGGAGAAATAATGACTTTTTTTGTGAGTTTAAATTATTTATTTAAAACACAATTGGATCAGAATCTTTAAAACTAAAAAGCGAGCCTAAAGGCTCGCCAGAGTTTATGAGCTTTCTATTAACCGTAACCAACTGTCTTCTGCAGCTGCAAAATATACGTTGGGTTTTAGCATAAATAGCTGCTCAAATTCTGCACTAAACAAGCTGCAAAAGTTTGTTATGTCTTCAATATGTATGAGTAAAAAAGCATACATCTCAATACCTTCCAAATACCTCTGTGAGAACTCAGGATTAGTAGCTAGTAACTGTTGAGAAATACTAATACCCAGCACACTCCCCACTCTATCTCGGTGTAAATAAACGTAATTGGTGAAGCCCAGCTCTAGTGTTTGCTTATCAACAACATCAGCTAGTAGCAAAATTGTAGAGCTGTCATCCCACGGTGATCTACTAGCGCGTACATATTGGCGAATAAACGGCGATTTTTGGTCTTTCATGTTTTTTCCTAGTGATTTGTCCTAAAACTAACTAGGCATAAGTGAGGAGAAAAATTGAAAGGTAATAGATAAGCGACGTAAATTTGCAAAACACATCAAAAGCATTAAGGTTAGAGTACTACTTCAAACATTGAGAATTTAAGATGAGTGATTTTATATGGTTATTACCGGCTGCTGTGTTGACGATAATTCTAATTAAGCTTGTTAAACACGCTAAGAAAGTAGATTAAGTAAAACTTTTTGAGTACAACATGTGGTAGTTAAAGTGACCAATAAGTCACTTTAAGACCTTAAATGCGGCTTAATGATCCCTAAAAGGCACTTTATGCCTATTTGATTCTTAAGTTTGGAAAAGCCCTAAACTAACTAAATATCTTTATAAACGGATATAGAATGATATGAATTATATTTAGTACCCATCTGGTGACTGTTAATATTAAATTCCAAAGCGATGGAAGAGCCTTGACCGTTGTGAGAGCTGCTACCTCTAAACCAATAGCTGATGCTTTTATCAGATGAGTCAAACTTTCCTCAAGGTCTTCACCAGTCTTTTTTGAGGGGTTCCTTTCCAGATATTCACCAGCAGCACAAACTCCCCTTAATGATGCAAGTACACCAACCCCTCCAGATAACAGCATAGTCCCATCCATTAAGCTACCTGAAGTGTCAAAAACATCACCACCGAGGGCATTTTCTGTTGAAATAGTTATTTCTTTGTTTGTATGACCAGAGTCAATTGCAAATGTTCTTGAGGCCACTTCCGAGGTTGCTATCACTTTAACGCCTGGAGTTACGGTATCGATAATAGCTTCACTGTCTGTTGCTTTCAATTGCACCAATGTACCTTCTAAAAGCATATCTGTTTCTGGGGTATTGAAATTTTCGTGTAGCAGTCCTCCAGTATCATTGGCAACTTGCTGCTCAAAATAGGCTCCCTTAGCCAGATTCACCATTCCTTGATAAGAGTCAGGATTAATGAGACTGAGAAGCATAGTTTCAAACCAAATATCACTGTTGCTTAGCTCCATAAAATTTGAATTTACTCTACGTAAGGCCTCGTAAACATTCAAGGATTCTGTATAACTCGCACCAGCATGAAAAGTAATACCTAATCCAGCTGCGATAGCTGCAGCTTGAACTATTTGGCGTTCAGCCATTGGCAATAGTTTATTTTCCAATGCAATTATTTCTCTTGTACTGTTATCTAAAACAGAGTTCTTTTTTTCAAATAAAATGGCTTCCTTTTTTAGTCTATCAAGATTATTTTCTGTGATTTTAAAACCCATCAAATCATATATTTTTTGAATTTTCAAAGACCGCTCTTTGTATTCGTCTTTCAGCTCATCGTCCCACCTATAATAACCATCAGCACTAAAGCGGTTTCCCCATAGCCTGCTATTGGCCAACTTATCTCTGTTTCTTGTGTTTTTATCCAGTTTCTGTTGAATATCTCTTTGCCTCTTATAGTGTGTATCTAGCTGGGCAATAATAGGTGCAGATAAAAAACATTGAATTGATTCTGAATACTGTCTTGCGATTTGACGCTCTATACTTTTTATTACTCTCGTTCGAAAATACTTTTTAAAAACATTCATTATAATTACTCATAGTTATCTGCTTTCTAGTGAGTTAGACAACTTGTATATTATTAAGGAGGCTCAAATAATCTGCTTTACTTATATGCAACTGTCAGATTTTATCCAAGTCTAAAAACCATAACTAACAGTTATGATTTATTTATATATAGTATTGTTGACACTAAATTTTTGTCCTGTTTTCTAATTTCTAAGAAAATGTAACAGCGCTTCTCCAATACTGTGAGAAGTCCCCCGTTTTTTACATATAAAGTTCTTTTTTTTACTCATTATTGAATGTCAATTCAATATTAAACCATTTTCTTTTTGATAACGCTTTAATAGCATCTACTTTTTCCACCTAGTCACTCTGACTGAAAAAATAGCCTCAGTTAGCATCAAATCTAATTGCTCAATTATGTCTCCTGACTTTAACGTAAAATATAACAAAGCCCTAGCCATCTAAAAACCGCAAACAAAACGTTAACCAAGGTTATTGGAAATTAATTTAAATATTTTTTCTGTAAACCGTAATAGTTCGTTTAAGCCGAAACTACCTAAGCTGATTCGAAATTAATTTAAATAATTTTATGCAAATCGCAATAGTTCGTATAAGCCGAAACTACTTAAGCCGATTCAAAATTAATTTAAGAAATTAGCAAAGAATCACAAAAGTTCGCCTGAGTAAAACCTACTTAGGGCGAGGAAAAATTACTTTATGTGAGGATAGAAAATGAACTTATCTGAATTATTCGGCCCTACTATGTCACTGAAGCAACTATGCCAAGTTTTAAATATGTCTAGAACTAGCTATTACAATTACACACAAAGCAATCAAGACAATTCACAGTTTAAGCATGGCTTCCCTAAGCCTTTACAGAATTACAGAAAGAAAATTTTTATTACCGCGCAAGTTGAAGAGTATATTTTGGGTCAGGCGGGTTAGTTATTGCCGGCAATTAAAATTAGTAAAGTTAACTTTAATTTAATAAGAGCTACTAACGTCTATTTTTGTAGCTCTTATTAATAACAGCATTATTTAGCTATTAATTTTTTCAATTTCTAGCTTTAACTTTGACCAAAGTAATTCATAAGCTTCTAATTGCTCATCTAAATAATCAGCTTTGTTGTAGTGCTTCATAGTTCCTTTGAGTTTATGGCCTAACATACGCTCTGTTATTACTAACCATTTTGAATCAATTTCACAGAGCGTAGTTTGCAGCATGCGCCTAAAGTCATGCGGAACAATTTTAGATATTTGATGCTTCATAAATAGTTTAGAAGACATCCTTGTGCAAAAACGGTTTAAAGCATGAGTAGTAATTTCTTTGTTGCTGTTGTCACCATCACCTTTAAACACATACCCCGTTTTTCCATAAATAAGTGCTATTTCTTCTAGCAGTTCTTTGACTTTGCTTGGGATTGGGTGCCTTTCAGGCCTTTGAGAGCTCACATCGCCTTCAAGAGCTCCCCTGCGAGTTGCTTGCTTTTGTCCCTTAGGCACAGGGATAGTCCAAATCATATTTACTAAATCTAAGTCTTCCCATTTCATATTACGTACTGTGCTATTTCTAGCGCCAAGCAAAATTATAAGTTTCAGACAGATTTTTGTTTGTGGCAGAGCCTTAGATTTATCAATTTCTAACCACATCATGGCTGCTTCGTATAAACTGGGAGTTCGCTCCCCAACATTAGGGGCTTTGCCTACATCTTTTACTTTAAATAGTAGTAGGTTTGAATTTGATACTAACTCCCATTTAACACCCCAAGTAATAACAGATTTTAATAATTTAAAGACTACGCCTGCCATGTTGGCGCTTTTTTCAGACTTTACCCATTCAAAAAAATCCATCCAATTTTGACTAGTAATCTCATCGAACGGCATATTAAGGTTTTTCTTTACCCACTTCTCCTTTAGCGGCTTTTTTATAGGCTCATTTAAAATCCACTTTCTTACAGTTGTGGCATGAGTTGCTTGCGTGTTTTCTTTGTGTTCAATAGCAGAAACTTTTTCTAACCACATTAAGCACAAATCTTCGAGAGTCATAATTTTTTTGCTTTTAGCCTGACGACTCTTGCCCATTACAGATTTAGGGTTTTTGCCTTCTTGAATACACTGCCTTAACTCAGGAACCAAAGCTCTTGCTTGGGACAACGAAATTGCAGGGTAATTTCCGAGCGAAAGTCTATCGGCCTTTCCGTTGTATCTGAACCTATACTGCCAAGCGATTTTACCCTTCTGAGAGACTCTTATACTAAGCGAGTCTCGATCTGCAAGCTCAAAAGGCTTATCATGTGACTTATTAAGAAACTTTTTTAATTTACTGTCTGTTAGACTCATTTTTTTGTACACACCAATTTTTTTATCTGCACACACCAGTGTACACAATTTCAATTAATAGAAAAGCTATAAAATAAAGCTTTAATGGATGAGAATTCCAAAAAACTAAAAATTATTCAGTAAATTCAAAAGATTGAAATACAAGGCTTTACAACTATGAACTTGAATGAACAACCATCGCTTTACTGGCACGACTACGAGACTTGGGGGGCGAGCCCTCAAAAGGATAAGCCGAGCCAATTTGCGGGTATTCGTACCGATCTTGATTTAAATATAATTGGCGAGCCGCTTATTGAATATTGTAAGCCGCAAGCGGATTACTTGCCTCACCCTGAGGCATGTTTAATTACGGGTATTACGCCACAAGTGGCGATGAAAAAAGGCTTGGTTGAGGCTGAGTTTATAGCAAAAATTCATGCCGAATTTAGCGTGCCAAACACCTGTGTTGCCGGTTATAACAGTATTCGGTTTGATGACGAAGTAAGCCGTTATAGCTTTTACCGTAACTTTTACGACCCATACGAGCGTGAATACAAAAATAACAATAGCCGCTGGGATATTATTGATTTAGTACGTGCTTGTTACGCGCTGCGCCCTGAAGGCATTGAATGGCCGTTAAAAGAAGACGGCAGCCCAAGCTTTAAGCTAGAGCATTTAACCGTAGCTAATGGTATTGAACACGCTGCAGCGCATGACGCGCTAAGCGATGTAACCGCCACTATTGCACTGGCTAAGCTAATAAAAGAAAAACAGCCAAAGCTATATAACTTCTTTTTTGGGCTGCGTAATAAAAAAGCCCTTGCTGAATTGGTTGATGTATTTAACATGACGCCGCTGGTGCATACCACATCGCGCATACCTGCAACACAAGGCTGTACAAGCTGGGTTGCACCAATGAGCTTTCATCCGGTAAATAAAAACGCGGTTATTTGTTTTGATTTAACCCAAAATCCACAAGTACTCATTGATTTAAACGTAGAAGAGTTACGCAAACGCTTATACACCAAACGTGTAGATTTAGCCGAGGGTGAATTACCTGTTGGCTTAAAACTAGTGCATTTAAACAAGTGCCCTATTTTAGCCCCAGCTAAAACATTATTGCCTGAAAACGCCGCCCGCCTTGGGATTGACCGCGAGCAATGCTTAGCTAACTTAGCTATTTTAAAAGCCAATACCGACCTTCGCGATAAAGTAACCGAAGTGTTTAACGAGCAAGGCGATTACAGCGCAACTACTAACGTTGACTACTTACTTTACGATGGTTTTACAAGCCATGCCGATAAAGCTAAATTTGCGATTATTCGCGATGCTAAACCAGATGAATTGGCTGGGTTGAAGTTAGACTTTGAAGATAAAAAGTTTAATACATTGTTGTTTAGATACCGCGCCCGTAACTGGCCTGAAACGCTAAACCAGCAAGAGCTTGACCAATGGCGCCAGTATTGCCAAAACAAGTTAATGCACGGAGAAGATCAACCGTCGATTAATGCGCAAGATTTTATGATCACCCTTGAAAACCTAGCGCATGAACATGACGACAGCGAAAAAAATCTTACAATTTTAAAGGCGTTGTATAACTACGCACAAAGCATGTAATTCGGTGTAGACGTAGAGCTTGCTCACGTGAAAAGCACCGCTTTTAATTACTTAAATAAAACTCTATTCACAAAGAGAAGCGCATGAGGAGTAAATGAGAATACATAAAAGCAATAATCTTTTGATCCATCACTGCCTCTAAAAGCGCAGCGCCTCTAAACCTCTTTGTGAATAAATCACTTTACGGGCTTTGCCCGTCACGCAAGCAAGCTTCGCGTCTTGTATCTCTCATTGATAAATGATTAGCTATCATTTATCACATCGAAGTCAGTGAGCTTGCCTTCGCGTCTAGTATTTAATACTGCTCCGTAGATAAAGCCCTGACTTTCTATTCTCACAAACTGA